>CAJDWW010000001.1_pt1 | contig 62843 bp, 81 predicted proteins | sample 7391721 | NCBI WGS metagenome assembly CAJDWW01 (sample SAMEA7055731, study PRJEB34461) | soil metagenome | biome: terrestrial ecosystem; feature: Peninsula; material: soil | place: Antarctica | collected 2016
CGCGGTTGGTACTTACGAGGTGACGCACTCGAAAGTATCAAGGAACATTGCGAGCCTCAGCCAAGCGTGCTGGCGAGCGCAATCGTGTCTACGTGCAACAACGGACTTGCGGCCTAACGCCTGAATTAAGCGGCGGACGAAGTACGTCCGCTTGAATGAATTGTTAGCCGTCAACGCGACGCTGGAGAATCTAAATGAATACTGATGGCTGGAACGGTCGGGAAACCTTGCCGAAGGATGGCACGAAAATACAAATCCTTTGGAGCAACGGAAAGCGCGATGTTGGGTACTTTGACAGGATCAAATATGGCACGCCATTTGCCGAGGAAGTGACGAGAGTCGAACACCCGGAAATATATGCAGAGGGTGGCGAGTGGTCTACCGACTTTGGCGAAGGGGATGGTAGTGAGTTTCACCCTGCCGGATGGTTGGATTTGACGGCTAACACCGAGATAAGCGACGGCGAAGCCGTCCGCTTGGATAACGTTTTAGGCGGCGACAATGGAGAATGAAGTGGACGACATGATGTTTAGCGTTGAAAAAATTACTGGTTCAGTGGAGTTGAAAACATGGTTTGAGGCAGACATGCAGCCAAGCGGCGACTGGCTGCTGACCGGAAAGAGTTGTGCGATTCACCGGCGCGGGGATGGAAGCATCCGAGACGTGACGTTCAGCGCGACCGGTTGCACGATAACAATTCCGATAAATTACGGAACACCAAGCTTTTTCGACCGCCTACTCAACCGCAAGCGGCCTAACCCCTGAATTAAGCGACGGCGGTACGCCGTCCGCTTGATTGAATTGTTAGCACGGAGACGACATGAAGATTTTGAGCGATATGACCCACACAGCAAGGAAGTTTTACCACTGCGACGCTTGCTACGCGTGGGTAGACAGCGGCCTTGGAGAATCGGACGTGACCGCTGATGAATGGCTTGTGGTGCAAGCGGCTGAGGCTGATGGATGGAAGATACGCGCGTCCACGAAATACCGAAAAGTGGTTATCAAAGACGCAGAGCTACGAACTTTTCGCTTTCGCTTGGACATGGATGCTCTCTGCCAGCGCAATGAACTCTACGACGAGTGCTAACACCTTGGAGATTGAAATGGAAAACGAAGAAATGTTAAAGCTGATTGATGCTGAAATCGCAGAAATCAAATCCGATGAAAGGTTTAACTATCCGCGTGCATCGGTGTTTTCCAATGCCCCGCTTGCTTTGATTCAAAGTCAATTCCACGGACAGTTGGCGGCTCTTGAAAAATTGCGCAGCGTAATAGGATTCAGACAGTTAAACATTCCCCCGCGTTCAGAAAATGACACCGAGGCCAAATAAATGGAAACGACAACGTGCCCATACTGTGGCAAGCCAGCCGAGCGTGTAGGCGGAGATAGGATTTACCCGCATCGCCCTGACTTGGCGGGGAAGAACTTCTACCTGTGCGCACCTTGCGACGCTTATGTCGGCTGCCATCCGGGGTCGAATAAAGCACTGGGAGTGCCAGCAAATAAGGAACTAAGACGACTACGAAATGCCGCCCATGCTTCATTCGATCCATTATGGAAATCGAAGCGCATGACTAGATCGAACGCATATAAATGGCTTGCCTCAAGTTTAAGTATTCCAGTAGAAGAATGTCATATAGGGCGCTTTGGTCCTGATCTGTGTTTGAGAACCGTTGAGGTAATTCATAAAGCAGAGGAGCTTTGATGGTTTATAGTACCGCCTACGGTCGGGCTGTGCCGCTTGTGGTTCATACATAATACGCTTATAATTATTCTTGTGGTGCAATACTGCGCTACATATACAGGAGATATACGATGGAAAAAGAAACGTACACCCTCGCTCGAAGCATAGAAGCTCTGATGAAATGCATCACTGCCATTGGGCAAGATGAGTTCAACCATTTCACAGCTGACATGGTCGACGATGAAGATCCACTGAACCTTGGTGCTATGGTCTCCGCTTGCAAGAGCATGGGACTAGAAGGACAAGAAGTCAGCGTATGGTATGACTTCATCATTCTGATGAAATCGCCTGTATTCGCTCCTATCCTGGACTACATCGAGAATGACGAATCATGACCTACCCTACACCGGCATACAATAATGACCCACAGTTGAAGGCTTCGGCTGTGGAACTGGCTACCGCTCACGCGCAACAAGATTCTCTGCAATCTGGCATTTACGGACATCTTAAACGTGATGGCACTTTCACTGGGTGTTCTGTTGGTTGCATGGCTCACGATCTTGATCCTACTAGGGCAGAGGACGCACTGGCGCACGAGGACTACCATGACCTCCATCGTATAGTGTCCGAAGAACTCGGACTGCCCCTGTGGCTAATAGAAGTTGAGGACAGGTTGTTTGAGAATCTACCTGCCACAGAGAGCAACCAATTTCACGCTGATTTCTTCACCTCAATCCCTGTAGGTATTGATCTCAACATCGTTGAACTCAAGCTTCGTCTGGCGCTGGCAATAGTCATCCATGGTTGTGCTGAGTATGCCGTGGCAGATTATGCTGAACGCTCCACCGATTATAATCCGCTGTTGGAGAATCTGGTGAAACTTGCTGAAGAAGCCGTGCTGACTACATCTTTAGATATCGCTGATGGCGGGGATAATTTTACACGAACGAAATCGCTTCGGATACGCGCAAACGAAGCTCTTGGTGCTGCGATTAGAGGTGGATCAAGCCAGTACATACCATTAGTCCTTGCTGAGGCGCTGTTTCTTGTACTAGGGTCAAGCAGCGAGCGTGTTAGTATGTCCATGGATAGGCTCTCACGCTCAACCATCACGACGAGGTCGACTAAATGGTGGTGGAACAAGTTGAAGCAAACTCTAGAGGAGTCCGCATCATGAACCATTACCTGCTCACCCTATGGCGACTTCGGATGTATTCTAACCGTGAAGCCATGATCAACTGGTATAAAAGCAAGCCCAATCAGTGATTGATGAGCTGGAAATCGGCCTGTTGATCACTATCATAGTGCTGATATTGCTTGTTACAGCATTTTACGAGGCTAGACGCCTGCACTTGGAGAACAATTATGAGAGCAATACTGATCGACCCGATCACGAAGACCATCACTGAAATCAAGTGGGAGGGCATAATGGATCAAGCCTGTGCCATACTGAACTGTGAGTTCATTGAGTTTGTTCGCGATAGTCAGCAGACTCCTAGGGATGTCCTGATGGTTGATGAATGCGCGAGGTTAACCGCCGAGTTCCCTAGTTTTGTCTTTAATAGCCGACTGGGTCTCCTTGAAATTGCCGGTCGTGGGCTGATTACTCGCCTCAATGGTGAGTTTTTCGAAGATTGTAATTTTACAGTCGACCGCTTAAAAGAGGTCGTCTTTTGGAGCGCAAAATGATGGCTACTGACTGGATAAGAATCGGTCTGACTCCTACGCAAACATCTTTTGAGCAGGAATATATGCTCTACAAACTGGTTGATCCTTCAACCGGCTGCGAGGTAATTATGTTCAAAGATCACACCGTCGCGCGTAACTGCCCACTCAATGACGAGTTCTACCATGAAGCGGACATGTACGATATTGCGCTGCAATGCTGTGATGTAGCTTACAAGATAGACCGCATGAGAACTTGCTGGACTAACCGCTGGAGAAGGAAGAAACGTGCTGAGCTCGAAGCCTTCCTCTCTGATCTGAAGAAACTCCAATCTTTAATGGGAGTACCACAATGACTAATTTCCTGTTCTGGGTAGCTGTAGTGGAGATCGCTCTATTCTCCTACACCGCGATCTATTTTATCATAACCAGCGCGGGTGAGCGATGATGCCACACGTCTACCTCTGGTTACTTATATCCTGCACCAACATGGGGACGGGTCACATCCTGTTCACCCATGCTGACAGGATCGGCATCTTCCACACCGTAGCAGAATGCGAAGCGGCGGCGAAGACAAGTACAACTCAGCAGTTGCAGAACAATATCGTATTGTATGCAACGGAAATTTGCGAGGAAGCAAAATGATGGACGACATAGAACTAATCTGGTCATTCCTAAAAGGTTTGATTAGAGTCACCGTAGCAGTGATTGCTATTCTCATCTTAGCTGTGATAGCGTGGGCGGTGATCACATCCGTCACATCACCTAAACCTGTGGTCGTTCATCACTATCCCGCCTTCGTTGGCTCTGATGGTGTAGTTTATAACGATCCAATGCAAACGCCTACCGTTAAGGAACAACAATGACCAACATTTATCGCCCTATAAGAACTATCTATTACGCGAAGAGTAAAGCTGTTCGCTCCAATTACGCTACTTACGCGAATCGTGCTGTCCTGCATTGTGTAGACCACATGCAAATGAATCACTATGGTGCGCGTACAGCAGAGGTGTTTGATGAACTGACCGGCGTGCTCCATGCCATAGTCACGCGCTCAATTACAGGCACAATCACTATCGTGTACAAGCGCGAAGTGGCTGAAGATACAGCTTATCCAGGAGTCTGTAATGACCACTGAGCGAGGGGAAATTATGGTACGCGCTGCCAAGCTCCGCGCTACTATTCTGTCACTTTTGGCAGAGGAAACTTTGTCCGTGCCCGAACTAACTGCGAAGATTGCCGAGGGAGATGAAGATTCTTCTCGGGATGCTGTGTATAACCGAGTGTACACACAGATCCGATTCCTGCTTGAACATTCGCTGGTTTTTAGACTACCCAATGGCATCGATGGGGTTCCTACCTATTCAGCGAAAGAATCTGTGGCGCATCTGCCACCAACATCCACGCCTAAAGATAAGGCTAAATCCGCTATCAAAATCGACATCATCAAATCAACTGGGTGTGTTAGATTGACGATAGAAGGTCTTACAATAGAAATCGGCGTGGCCTAACTAGGAGTACAGCATGGCGCGTATCACGCAGTTGTTGGAAGAGAAAACGCAAGAAGAACACTTCGCTGTTCTTCTTGCGTTTGTAGAAGGCTTTTATTACGTCGGAATGAGCGTTGATGAACTAGCGCACAAAATGCGAACTAGCGCTTTACCTCTTTCAGTGATATTACGATGTTGTATGAGCAGCGGTAAAGGGTAGTATAGGCTACCCTGCCAACCTGCCCAAGTAAACGCCCCAAAGCCCCTCGAGCACCGCTCTTTGGGGCTTTTTAGTAGGCGCAAACGCCTGCTATTTAAACCGCTGCATTCGCTATAAACACCTTGCGCTTCGCACTGTAAACGTTTAAGCTTGTTTCTGTGCTGGGAAACTAGCACTTCCTTTCAACCATCTATACAGGAGAAGAGAAATGCTGATTTCCGAAGGCGTATCATGTTCCATGAGCTAGCCGTTCTTATAGCGTTTGCGTGTATCCAATGTTTATTCGCGTGGCTGCACCATGTGAATGAAACAAAGCTCACGCATCGTTTAACACACTTGCCTGTCGTAGCTATTCTGGCAAGCCCTACAATGATTCACACTATCCAAGATTACGCTATACACATCGTGATTTACAGCGGGAAAATCTTGGGTCACTAAACAGCAAGCGGGACGTCCCGCTTGCACTATACAGGAGCAATACCATGAACAAACCACAAGCATTTTCCGCCATCATTTCTTTTGTTGATAACCCTGACAAAAATTACACTGCTAGAGTTGTGTACATCTCTGGAACCGGCGCTCTTTGTCAGTTTGAAGTCGACAGTGGTGATGAACGATCAGCGGAATTGACCAGAAGAACCAGTGAAGTAATGGGTAAGATCAATCTGGAAGAGTTCACCGTTGGTGACACTTTCACACTCATAAACAGCAAATTTATGTTCTCGTTGTGTGCGCTTGGCTGGGACCAGGACGACCTCCCAAAGAATGAAATCTCTTCAGACGAAGCTCTTGACATGGCTAACGAGATCTTGCAAAAGTTCTCTGTTAGCGGCCAAGCACCGAACTGAAAAGCCCTCGCAATAAACGTGGAATTATCTTAATCTAACGCTTGCGCTGGGCGCAGTTCCACGTTATACTGTGTCCAGCGAATTGAAACAATTCGTCTCAACCACTTAACCGGAGTTACTATCATGTCAAAATTTGCACACACCGCAGTACTGAATTCACTCGGAGCACTGGTCGCTTTCTGTAAGACAACAGAAGAACTCGCTGCCCACACAGAAGAACACGGTGATGTATTCGTGACCAAGAAATCTTATGCCCCGACCGAAGGCCAGCCTTCATGGGATGAACTGTCAGGCAAGGTGAAAGTCTCTGACCCTTCCGACGCACCGAAAACTCGTCGCGCTGCATTACCGCTTGAAGGAAATTACACGATTACCAAAGCGCTGCCGACCGTTGCCGAAGATCATCCTAAGAAACCAATCTGGGACGCGATCAACGCGAATACCTCAATTGAAGCTGCAAAGGCTGCTTGTCCAGTCGAAAATCCTAAGCGCAAAACGAGCGGCACTTACTCGTTTTCAAGCGAGTTCCGTTACTTTGTAAAAACCGGTCACATCACACTGGCCTAATGCTTATGCATTAAAAACATCCCACCTGAGTCGCTTCGGCTTGCTCAGTACTCAATACCCGCCGAGGCGGGTATTTCTTTTAGGAGATAATAATGGAAGAGATTTTAAAACAAGGTTTAGGTTCGTTTGATATCGGCCTACTCATCCTCCGCTTGGACATAGGTTTATTTTTCTTGATCAAAGGTTTGGATTCACTGGTACATCGCGATGACAAAGGTGTGTGGTTCAGGACATGGTCGCCTATCCTATCTGTGCTTGCTGGAGCGGCTTTGGCACTTGGTCTATTCTCTAGCCTGAGCGCTGTAGTCCTGCTGGTCGTGGCTACTTCTATCTGTATCCGCCACCGGATGCTAGATAATGACGGTAACTTCGATGAAGAAGAATTCCAGCTCTGCCTACTCGAAGGGATTTACTTCCCAGCACTACTTGCGCTGGCCATAATGGGCGGAGGAGGATACGCTTTAGGCCGCTTGCTGTAGCCTTCCAGAGCGTTTAAAACCCGCGCTAGGTAATTACAACCTAGCGCGGGTTTTATTTATCCAGAAATTTTAGCTTTTTAACTGTGCCGCCATGCTTTACCTATTAAAATGCCGCCTGCTACGCGCCCTTCGAGGCGTTTAATTTGCGCGGCAATAGGGTAGCCTGCCAGCGCATTTGCGCTTGCTCCCATATACAGAGTAGTTCATTCCTGAGCTCCGAAATATAGTCCTTTCCCCACATCTTTTGCTGGGCGACTACTACCTCGGCCATGTCCAACTCCTTGAAAGCTTTGCTCACTTCTTGATGACCATTGACTATCCACTCCTGCTTTGGGTAGATCCCAGCTTTGTTCAGCATTGGAATAGATAGCTGGTCAAACAAGATAGGAATGCCAGCGCTGAGCAACTCGTAGAATCTATTTGCCGGTGAATGAAATTCCTTGTGGCTCTTGTCATCTTCAATGTATATGGAAGCGGTACATGCTGGCATCATCGAAGGCTTGCTGAACGGTGCGGCGGTATAAATTTTCCCTTGAACGTTGTAAGCCTTCTCAAACTTCTTAGCCCTGATTGGAGTTGTACTGATCTTAACCTTGTACATCGTTCCAGAGAAGTACCGCGAGAAACTACTCTTTCTTTTCTCGCGGAAAGCTCCGTAATACAGAAGTGTGTTCTCTTCAGTAGGCCGTGGAATAGGCTCGGGCGGGGTGTAGGTCAGCTTATTCCAATTGATATAGGCATCGCCGGGAGCACTAACATTTTCTGTGACCGTTGTCCAATAATTAGGCCGCAAATGTCGGTCGGCGAATGCCTTGCGGAATGGGGATTCAGCTTTGCTATTGGGAGCGGGTGGCGATATTGTGTAATCCTGTTGGACCCAGATAACCTTCTTTGCTTTGCGCACCAGTTCCCCAAGCTGAGGCAAGAAATCACAAAACGCCATCGGACCATTCACAATTATGAGGTGCTCTAGCTGGTCATCGCAAGGCAAAATAAGATCGGCTTTGCCCTTTGTGTCCACTACCATTACCCCTAAAGTTTCGGAGATAAACTTTGCCACTCGTGCGCTGGCGATTGTGCTAGTTGGCTTGATTTCCGTCATGTGTACTATGATGTTCATTCTTCTTCCTTTGTATGCCACCATCTTGGCACGAGCTTAACGATTGTTTTTCGTTCGGTGTTATTGACAATACTCACATCTTCCTGTGTGTACATCGGTAACTTCACTTTTCCAAACTTATCGGGCAGTAACCCTACTCTATAGGACGGATGATCACAGCCAGAGCAGAGGTTGATCTTATCTCTTGCACCAACAATAAGAATCCTCCGCATAGCGTTTAACACGTCGCCTTGCCAGATATCGCTGATTGACTTATCGTGGGTGTTCCCAGCTTCTATTTCGTTACGCCAATCGACGCAGCATCCGGAAACTGTACCATCCCAACGTACACCAATTTCACGAAACGGTTTAGCGCAGCGCTTACCCCAGAAATCCTTGTTCGGCGGCATCCCGCTACCTGCATGATTGTTCAGTTTGGAGTGCGTCCCTTTCGTTGCTGTCTTAATGTCCTGAATGCGAACAATCATCTGACCCTTGTGCCGGTGATGAGGATTAGCCTCCTTATCCTCTGGGTAGTATTTGATAGGCACTATGGCATCTTGGAACGGTATTCGCTCGACCAATCCCGCACCTTCGTAATCATCGATAGCCAGAGTATTCAACCCTGCTTTAAACACATTGGCGATGCGATTGTCCTTGATAAAACCTCCACCGTTGGTGAGCATCACCATATAAGCTTTCGGCAAATGCTTACGGAAGATTGCTATGATTTCGCACATTTTTGGGTTCATGCTAGGCTCACCATGCATGGCGAAGAGCAACTGGCTGTTCCAATTCACCGCAGCAATCTGCCCTGCTACTAGCTCAGCAGTTTCCTCAGTCATGAACTTGTAATCACCAGGACCTGGACGGATAGAGTTTAAGCCGCAAGCCTCGCATAGTCCTACTGAACCATCACTTCTTGTCACTTTTACGTTGCACCCTTCTGATAGCTCGATCTGGATTGTGAACGGCGCATCCTGTTTGTAATCATTATCCAATTAATCTCTCCAATAGTTCATTAGGCGTGACAAGGTAAGCTCGCAAACCAACCCATGTCAAGTCGTTAAATTCATGCGCCAATCTCCCAGGAACGAGGAATAAAGCATTCTCGTAAGAAGCCAGGATGTTAGCTCGCCCACCGTGGGCTAGTTCCAATGAAATCCAGTTGATTTGTTCATTGGATAGCGGATGGTTGTATGATGTAAAGATCCCTGTGGTTGCTTTCTTCGGTATCTTCTTTATGTGCTTGAGCTCTATCCAGCCAGCTACCCCTTTCCGATAGTACATATCCGGGAGTCCAGGAGCAGTGGTGGCTTCCAGTGACTGGTAAAAGAACTTATTTTCTTTTAATAAGCGCCCAATGCGCTGGCGTAATGTGCTTTCGAGTGGCATAGCGTGGCCTGTAGGTAGTGCGCTGAGCAGTTTAAATAAGGTAGGCCATAGCGTAGCCTACCCTATAAATTGCGCAGCTCGGTTATTATTCCTTGTAGACAAAAGGTGTGAGACAAGGTGGAGTCCAGCCTTCTGGTTTGACAATCTTACCGTTGACATCCTTCCGCAGTTCTCCGTCCGCGCCACGCTTGGCCTCATTGGCACGGATGACTTCGTTCATCGCGCCACTGAAATCAGCCCCTTGGCTTACCGCTGAACCAATAGTGACTACTACGATGTCTGCATCTGCGTCCAATAAATCTTGCCGGTTAGCTGACCGTAGCGTACTATCCCAAACTCCGCGCTTCAGCTCATCACCGACACGATCAAGATCTCCTGCGATGCCAAGCAACCCCGCTGCTTTCAACTTCTCCGCCAGTTCCTCACACTGCAATCCAGTGTACAAAGCTGTCTGACGCTCATTATAGAACTTCGTGGTGTTACCCGCATCTTCGTTCCACTTTGCTATTTTCTCAATAATGCCCATAGTCATTTGTGCTCTCCGTTGTTTATGAAATCTATCGCTGCTTCTTCAGCCAGTATATCGCGGCGTGGCAAGAATTGCCAACCGATAAATCCAGCATCCCAGCGCCATGTGCTGTGAACAGCGACGCCACCAGTGGTGAGGATATGAAGCTTGACTCCCACTGGTGGCATCTTCTCTGGTGGATAGTTCCACCAGAGTATGCCGTTGGTTGCATAGCCTTTCAGATCGATAGGCTCTACCACGATTATTTCTTCTTAGCTGGCGTAAGACAAGGTTTGCCAAGGGCTTCACGCGCAGCGCGATACCCGTCTAATGTACACATCATTTCTGATGCTACATCAGGCTGGTTCAACACCATAGTGACACTGCGAACTTGCTCGAGTAACATACAATTGTCGTTTGTCCAGCTTGAACCGAAGCTTACACCGAATACTGCACCTTGCGCACCGCCAGAGGAAGTGCCCGAGCAGACCGCAGTCGGGGCAATCATCACCGCAGCAGCGGAAGCTACTTGACGCGGATTATTCATGGTCAAAGACTGCGAATCGTGTGAATCGTGTGATGACTCGCTGGTGGATGAAGAAGGTGCGTAGAGCGTGTTCTCAGAGTTGGACGATCCGCCAAGCCCTCCGAACCCTGCCCCACCTGCCCCACCTGCCCCACCTGCCCCACCTGCTCCACCTGCTCCACCAACGCCAACACCTACCCCAACGCCTACACCGCCCTCGCTGACAGAGGATGAATTACTTCGGCTACTGTTACGGTTATTATTACGGTTCTGGTTACGGTTCTGGTTAACGTTCATATTAGCACTGAACGAGTTAGAGAGAGCATTGGCATCTGACAATGAATTAGCTGTCGGGTTGGCGATAGCGCTGCTCATGCTTGTACTACTCGGCGTAGTTGATGGTGGATTGGCGCAAACCGCTCCAGCGCTAGTCGCCAGAACCAGCATCATCGTAAGGGTGAATACTTGCTTCATGGTGTTCCTTTTCGTGTTGTAAAAGATTTTGTAAGTCCCTCAGCTTTATCCGAGGGCTTTTCTTAAGTATAAGCCTTCCAAAAGCGAGAAGCTTCTCTCGGATGGCGTAATCCACGGCTTGCCATCCGCCACCCTCATCACTTTGGGCTAGTTCAAGAAGCTCCCTATCGGTCATGATTTAGCTTCCTCCAATTCCTTAATCTTCTTGAAAGTCCACGCCGTGGCTTCGTGAATGGCTAGTTTAATCCGTGCAGAAACAGTGTGACTACGATTATTGCGGATCTTGCTCAATGCTGGTTGACCTACCCCAAGTTGCTCTGATAGGGTGTAATCAGTACTTACACCGAGTTCAGAGCTTACTGCGTCCAGTAATGCGTGCGGCTTTCTAGTACTCATCTCATACTCCTTATGATAGTTGTTACTCCGATTCACCCCAAGATTTACCTCTTCCTGCAGTGACTATTACAGGAACCGCCAGTTTGTAGCAGTTCTCCATGATACTCTTCATTTCAATAGCCGCTTCTTCGTGCTCTGGATTGCCGGTCTCAATACTGAAGCCAAGCTCGTCATGAACAGTAACCAAAGGATATCCAAGCACATCATAAACCCCACGCTCAAAGCCAAGAACCATAGCACGCTTAGTAATATCAGCAGAACTACCTTGAAGGACAGCGTTGCCAGCAGCATGAGTATGCGCTCGCTTGACTGGACCCCATTTCGCAACCGCTGCATCATGGTCATTAAGCATGTAGACTTCACCATCAATTTTGTCTTCCTTCCGGATAAACTTCGATGATTCCCAAGAATCAAACCGTCGTTTCCTCCCCGCGATAGTTCTGATATAACCCCTGTTTTGCGCACGCTGACCAGCAGTTTCCGCGAACGCTTTACAGAAAGGAGCTTTTGCATGATATATCTTCAATGTTTTCATAGCTGAAGCTCTATCAACACCAAGGCTCGCTGCGAGCTTATCAGCGCCCATGCCATACACCATACCGAAGTTGATGTTCTTTGCTATCTTACGCTCATGTTTTCCGGCAGTTGGCCCGAACAATAGCTCGGCGCACATCTGGTGAAAGTCAGCATTAGGGTTCTCAATATACAGCGCCCGAGCAATATCTGCTACCCCTCCAGGTAAAGTCGAGGCGAAGTGTACGAGTAGCCGGTACTCGATTTGACTGAAATCGTAACGGAGCCACTCTTGTCCATGTTCAGGGACATAGATACCTCGGCATTGGGAGCTAAAATACGGATCCTTTTCAGGATTTGGGATATTCTGGAGGTTTGGTTTAGCTGCGCTAAGTCTCCCAGTAACAGTGCCGTACTCGTCTCCTTTAAGCTGATTGAACTGTCCATGTATTCTCCCACTGACATTCGCCCGTAGAGCGCCGCCAATAAATGTTGATAAGAAGGTTTTGTATTTTGAAGCTTTGTTCTTAGCCAATATCAGCGGCGGAGGATCGTCCAGTGTTTCAATCCACTTGGATGTGACACTGTAATTACCTTTAGAAGTCTTCGGTGGCGTGATACCACAAGAAATCAGGTACTCCGCCATCTGCTTACTGGACTTCGGATTCAATCCACCGAGTTGACTCTCCAACACTGCTAACTCACGCGTCCACTCATCGTGTACTCGCTGTGCCATTACAGCATCCACCCGCACGCCGTTCAAGTGCATGCGAACAAGAATTGGTAGTAATCCACACTCTATCTTCCATACCTCGTCAAGTTCCTGTTCAGCAAGTTCTTTTAGTTGCTGATCTATAATCCGGATAGGTAACGCTACGTCCTCCTTGGCATACGGGGCTACGATATGCGCTGGGCATCGCCAGATGTCCTTCTTCTCCTTACCCTCTTTAGCTCCGAAATGCTGGCGGATGTAGGCGCACATCTCATCCTCATTCTTACCCTCGCCGAGACGTTCTTGTGCTATAGATTCTAGCGAATATGAACGCTTGTTCTCATCCAACAGAGGCTCTGCTATCTGTATATCGTAGAACGGACCCGCTACATGCACTCCTTCGTTCCATAGGTAAGCCAGATCGTACTGAAGATTGGCTCCAGTCTTTGGTGTATTTGTGGAGAGCACATCATTCAAGTACGTCCACACCATATCACGATCATAATTACCTCCACCACCGTGACGGACAGGATAATACCACTGATTATCGCGAGTTCCAACGGCGACACCGGCGATGTACCCGTCTCTGGTGGTTCCGATTCCTCGCTCTTCAAGATCTGGGTCATAAGTTTCACAATCGATGCTGATTATATCAGCACCATCTAATCTAGGGAATTCCATTTTATATCCTACTCCGACATATCATTAGCGCTACGGAATCCCAAGAATACTGGATGTCTAGGTAGATCTTTTACACCAATGGGGAAGTATTTGAACTTAATAGAACGGCCGAGGTATTTATCCCTATTCGCCCACACTTCGGCTGCAAGCTCGTTGTCGAAGCCTGTGCCAACAAGTAGCTCAAGACCATGCCAAAGACAAACGAAAGAACCAAGAGTATTAAGACCAACCAGACCAGCTTGATGGCTGCTCCGCGACGCTTCGCCATTACGGAAAAGTGTTTTCTCATTGTCATTGTGCATCCTTTCTTTGAACCCTACTATGACAGCTTCGTCATCGACGAAACGCTTCAGCTTGATCAGATGCCCTTCGCGTAATGTGCTTCTTCCTACTTTATATGGGCTGTCTGGGTTGCGCAAGATCAAACCTTCAAATCCTTTGGAGAGAGCGTCTTTCTCCATAGCCAATACATCGTCGATAGAAGTGAGTAACACTTGCTGCACGACATGGACTCGTTCGTCCTTGGCTAGATTCTCCAGCCTACGAAAGTACGGCATCTTATTATCGCCGCGCCAGTCAAATGCCCAGAATTTCGTGTCTTCCAGAGTCTTATCGTGGGACATTACGACGGAACTCGTATGGCTGAATACTTTCGGGTCCGTAGCTTCACCAGTTATGAACTCGCCATCGAAGTCGGTGTAACTGCTATATGCTTCCTGGATAGACTTATTCCCAAAGGGCAACAAATTACGGGAGTACATTGTTCCTGAGCTATTGAACCCACGGATACCGTCCAATTTGGTGCTTCCAAGTAATGGGAACTTTAGTGAATCAAGAATTCGCTGAACTGACTTACCCCCGCCAGCAAGCATTGGTTTGAATAACATTAATCTATCTCCTGTATAAAGGTTATGCCTTGCCGCAATTATACACCGCAGCAAGGCACGATTGCTACATCTTTATAGCGACTAATTTACTGCCCAAACCGATTAAGAATCTTCATAAGGTTTTCCTATTTCTTCTACGGTAAGTTTTCCATCGGCGAATGTGGCTTGCACACCCGATACTTCTACTGCACCAATTGAGCGTGAAGCCATTTTGGAGATTAATCCCAGTTTGATCTCTTCACGCTCAGCCAGTAAACTATCTACTCTCTCTTCTAAACGCTCTATTTCATTCTTATACAACTGGATACTCTTTCGTGAATTGGCAAGAGCAATCGTCCTGTGGTATACACGTAGCGTGAACAAGCGTATGTCATCGAGATCGTTAGTCATCTTTATCCTCGTTGTAGACCTCGATTAATCCATCGATCAGGTGCAAGGCTCGGTTTAAGTCATTTTTGTCTCGCCAATTAAGTACCAAGGTGATGATTGTACACTCTAATCTTGAGACATTACATTCGCTGAACCAGTCAGTTAAGCCTATCGCATCCACAGAAAACCGGCGTCCGGGTAAATATAAAGGATCTGCTTCTTCTACTGCGCAGATCCTCTTTTTGATGTAGCTTTTGGCTTTCTCCAAGTCCTGGATACCTCCTTTCTCGCGCCACCTGAAAATATATTTTGTGGCACAAGCCTCCAGATACGAGACATTCCCTCGATCCATAATATCCCAATGTTGGTGAGTACCCTTATTATAATGGTCCCCGCCGACTTGCTTAACGTGTGATGGCGATAGCATAAGCACTCCTTGCGTTGTTGAATTCACTAATAACATTCTTTGGAACATTCTGATTTTCACAGCTCAGCGCAGCTTTGAGGTGTTCCGAAATTTGATTGTACATCTCTAGAACAAATCGGTTTCCCATGTTGATCTCGTCGATGCAGTGCCACATAAGTTCAAGACCATCAGCCCACTTCAAAATCGCTTCTTCCTTAGGCGTCAGCGAAACGTACAAATGGTTTTCTGCATCGAACAGTTCTTCAAATCGCTGGAGCTCGGCCTTGATCGTTGGCGACTTCCATTTGAGTGTAGCCGGGATATCACCCGTTACGGCCTCTGCGAGATCATGGAATAGCGCGGCTTTTATCAACTCAGCACTAGGTTCCCGATCGCATAATTTCCACACCAGCATAGCGACGTGGTAACTGTGTTCGGCCACGGTTTGAGGTTTGATTGTTCGTTGTGTATGGCAGCGAATGGTCATCGCTGCTTCTCTTAGTGCGTTCAGCATACTGCTCCTTCTCTGCGGTCGAGCCATTGTTTCACAGCCAACCTATAATCAGTGGCTTGGATCGTTCTGCAACAATCGGACACTAAGGTGAAATTACGGGGTAGGCGATTAGCCTTATAAGACTTCCACGCTTGCAAAGTTTTCCACATCGGTACTACCGCACCTTTGAAATATGGTGTGGTCATATCTCCAGGCGTTTTCCCTGCATCAACACATTCAAAAAAGCGACCCAAATCTTGAGCCCATGTCCCTAGCAAATACTCAGATTCGGTAAGCATAGGGTAAGGAAGATAGGAGTTGCCTTGCAAGTACGGATCAGGGAAGATCCTATCCTCTCTGCAAGCTTCCCATTGCGGTGACAGGTAGACATGCATACTCGTCGTTACTTGATGGTAGGAGCCTACATCCACTCCCACTGCTGCCGCGATGTATTCCTGGAGCATGCTGAACTGCACCACATTCGTGCCCATCATTCCCCAGATAGTATCATTGCTCCGGTTGAACACGGTCATCTGCAACTCGTTATCCCGTATCTTCAAGTCCACCATCAAATTGCAAGGTGTGTCCTTACCAGCGTACCACATATCGTCAGAACGCCGAATGGTCATGACAACGCGCCTATCTTCTTTGTTGGCGCGTAATCTGTCAATGGCTCCACGCAACTGGTCTCCGCCTTCCGCATTTCGCAGCCGGTTGCCGTAAGCACCATGGAACACTTTCCCGTCGTCGCTATAGTTGGCCATATTTGCGACAATGTCGCTTAGGAACTTAACGTCGTCACGGCCAGCAAGAATATGCAGCCCTTCAAAGAACCCTAAGAACGGGTTACTGTCGCGGGTAGGATTGAACAGCAATCTTTCCTTTGGGTATCGGTAATTAACTGAGACTGGCTCCGGTATCTCAATAGTCGGCCCATTACGCGATTCTCTATATTTCCCAAACTTCTCCAACAAGCCAATCGCTTGTGGATACAACGTATTGACGTTATCGCCTTCGATTACGATCATGTTTTCTCCTTACGTTTAAAGAACCCTTCTTCGGCTGCTTTCACAAGTGATTTATGAGCTCGTAGAGCTAGGGCTGGGGTTGAATGCCATTGTGGATCACCTCGCACTTGGAACATCTTTGTTCCTGTGATTTCGCCGAAGGTTTCAAGAATAGGCGGTTCATTCGCCACGATACAGGTCCTCCTCCGATTCTGGCAGAGACTTCTCAGACTCTATACCAATTTCCCTTATAGGGATGACCCTTGCTCTAGGACGTTCCTCTTGCTCGCGCTTCTCTTTCGCTCTTTGCTTCTTCGCCAACAAGCGCTCATTTAGCGCTCGACCAAACATTCTGAACATGATTTATATCTCCTGTATTTAGCGACCGTTGTATAACGATTTTGGCCTACCTTCACCATTAAATACGCGAACGTATTTATCGTATTCACAGCAGCAATTCTGTACATCGTGAATAGGTAGTTCTAAGCCACATAGTAGCTGCACATTGCATTGTAACATAGCTAGTTCCTCTTGCACCCGCGCTGGTGTGATAGGAGCTTCTACTTTGCGTCCAAAATACCTGTTCAAACCGCGTCTGCTACCTGGACCAATCGGAGCCCAAGAATTCCAATCAGACGCTCTGAACAAAGGTGAGTTGGATACGTACTTCAAATCAGCTATCACCTGCCCAGCTATGAAACTCCCCATTCCATCGAACCTCATTAGTTCTGTGTGGTAAGATTGCAACGTCTCACCCTCAAAAGGCTGTCGGAGATTTCGCCAAATAGGGTCGATCACATGATCAAACAGATAGTCAATCTTATTCATAGCTTTACCGTTGGTGGATACGATATAAGCGCTATTGAATACTTTACACTTTCTGTCCTGGAGATCACGCAACCAAGCGCGTCTCGTTTCTTTCCACATACGATAAGTGGACACAGGGAAATCGGGGAATCCTAACACAGCAAGCGAAGATGGCAGGTTGAATAGACGAGCTATTATCATCGCCAGCGGCATCCTATCAAGAAAATACTTCGAGTAAGGCATTCTCCAATTTTCGCTAATCCACTTGCTGACGAGATCGTCTTCGCGCCTGACGTTGCAGAAACGATACGTCTGTAGTATCTTGTCCTCCGTCCAAGGCTTCGGCAATAGGAGCTCGCGTCCCTTCCGGCAGTTCTCCCTCTCCCTTATCCAATGATAAAATAGCTTCTGAACGTCTGTCATTACCGGATGTTCCATCTACTCCTCCTATAGCCATCAGAGCCGCTGTCAGCTCGGTTTTTAATCTGATATTCTCGTCCGCCAGTTCCTTGTAATCCAAATAGCGTACATACTTCCCGCTATTCGTCTTGTACATTGGCCTGTCAAGATTGCAAAAATTGTTGGTCTTCGGGTTCCAGCGTGGTGCGTTCATGATATTCCTAGTACGGGAAAGAATAACGACCACGGGGAAGGACAATTGTAACCCGCTTCTTAGCTCGGGTCAAGGCCACATAAGCTACGCGATATTCACTATCCGGGTCCTTCTGGAATTCGGTATAGGTGCGTTTGCTCATGTCTGATAATATCACGACATGATCTGCTTCACCGCCTTTGACCCCATGAATCGTATTGACATGCAGTAAAGGTTCAGATGAAATCTTCCTCTTTTCTCTAAGCACTGAAATATAATACTCCTTAGTCTCAAGTGGTATTCCTTCCAATGCCTCATGCCAAATTGGTTTCTCCTTGAGACCGTAATGGTCTCTCAGAGTTTCATATGTTATTCCTTCTGGGCACTTGTCCAATTGTTCCAGACCTGCCTTGCCACCACGCGCAAGTATCTTACCGATTCGTAAATGGTCATATACATTTTTAGCCTCCGGTAGTGTTATGCTGTTACCCTTGCGTAGCCTTTCCCAAGCCACAATAGCCGCTACGTGCGCCTGCTTTACGCTGTTTAAACCGCTGCGCCCTGTATAGGTGTGCCCCAGCAGTTTAACGTGCTCGTATACCTCTGGCAGTAGGAACACGTTACGCACTAGGATCAAAGTTGACTCACCATACTCTAAATCCACTTGCTCTAAAGCACTGACGTAGTCTACTCTACCCTCTTCATCACGAGGCTCAAATTCCTTGTGGAACCTGTGCTTTACTTGCTTGATAATATCTACGGATTTACGGTAAATAGCTTTCGGTAGCCTGTATGATTTGTTCAAAACGCGCCGTTCACCTTCCAACTCAAGGAATGTCTCTAGATCCGCACCCGACCATTTGTAGATAGACTGATCGTCATCTCCTGCGACTACTACGCGTGGCGTTTCGCTGAAACATCGTTTTAACACGCCCCATTGAGCCAACGACAGATCTTGTGCTTCATCAATGAAAGCTACTTTCGGGTTAGTTGGAATTCCTTTTTCTGCATAGCGCAACAGAAGGTCAGTGAAATCCATCAATCCGTTTTGTTCTTTGTACTGAGCATAACCTTTGCTAAAACGATCTTGCTCAGCCCATGATATGTCAAAACCTTCGGCTTCCCATTGCTGGCGTGGCGTGATGCATCTAGCTCTTGCGATGTTATCAAGAAACAAGAATTTATCTCCCGGAGCCGCACCAGAAGATATAACCCCGTCACCCATGTCAGCCTGTCCTGTAAGATCATAGCCCAACCAAGATCCGAGTTCAATATAGTTTTGACGGTTGAGCAAGTTCGCCTTCGTACATCCCAGCTGGCGGAAGCACAGAGCGTGTACCGTTTGAAACAAAGGAAATCTTGCTGGCTTGAGCTTGAACTTGTCGCAAGCTCGTTCCATGGCTTCGTGAACAGCTTTACGAGTAAAGCTGACAAAAGCAATTTCTTCGGGTTGAATTCCATTTGCGAGAGCTTTCTCTACTTCAGCAAGTAGTGTCGTCGTTTTTCCGGTTCCTGGTGGACCTAGCACAAGTTCTTGATGCAAACCTATTTTCATATATTTCCTGTATTAAAATTCATTATCCAATGCTGGAGGTAAATCTATCTGCATATCGGGAACTACTGCGCGTGGCACTTTCCACACCTGAACTGATATATTCTTAACTCTTATCTGGGCGTGATCTGCCCCAGCCCCACGAAGAGAAGCCCAAATCTTCCTGGCCTCTGTGTGAATACCGTTATTTTCGAGATACCGTATCAAGTCGTTACCCCGGAAGTAGATCATATTTTCTTCTGGGTCATACCAAGGTCGGCCAAGGAGTATCTCATCCCGAACCCGCGCTGGCGGAGTGTTTATGAGATACTGGTAGGCGTATTGATTAATCCTACTGGACTGTCTAGACTCTTCAGGTGCGTCAATAATCTCAACATTTTCTAGCTTTTCACGGAGGATCTTCTCCCACTCACTACGTTTCACGGGTGGTGGCAACTTGTTGATTGACATCACACAAACTCTACGAAACCGCTCCTGCATCATCAGATCTTCTGTATCTAATTGGACACGAATACCTTCTATATCTATGATCCACACTGGTGGTTCAGATGATATTTTGAGTAAACTACCAAGGTTCAAACTAAATTCGTCATTTCCCGAGCCTATACCAAATTCGCGCTTCCTGCATAAATCCTTGTTACAAAAATTGCACAGTGGCGATTTGCTGCAAGGGTAGAAGTAATCCTTACGCTTTGCTGACTTAATAATATTCTGTACTTCAGAGGATTTCAAAGGCGGGTTGAAATACTGACCATTGAAATCCTCAATTTTCTGTTCCCAATTGTCTTCAAATTTCAGCTTGGCGTAGACGCCCATAGCGAATAAGGTGTTGTTCCTTGTACCTTCCGGTACTCCTCCCTTAGCAATCATTTGCAGGCAGGGAGGACCATCGACGAAATCACCCGATAGCTGCACATTTATGCTCTCTAGCTGCGCTTTGGATATCCTTATCTTGTAAGCTAGGTCGAGGAAATGCACAGCCGATAAAGTTTCACCTTTGAAGATACCGTGCCGCTTAGTTTCACTCTGCCTGAAGTAAGGCATATTCAACCAATTACCTACATCCTTCTTCGAAGCGAGCATTGACTGCTTGGGGAATATCTCCACCCCGCCATAACCAAGCGCCATAGCGAACTCGTACAGCTTACCCCGCACGAGTTTAGCTGGCACAGGCTCCGACAGATACATAGTCAAGTGAGCACCACCGCTCTTGGTTTTTATCACCATCAGCGGTAAGCCAAGAGCATGCACCTTATGCTCTAACTCAACTAGATCCAGAGGATAGACGTCAATATCTATCGCTCCCCACCAGCAAGTCCCATTATCACAGATAGGTACTACGCCTAGGCCTTGATCACCTTCGAGGTGTTTCTTCCATAGAGCCGCAGAATAATTACCAATTTCGGTCTTTGCACGACCGCCCATCTTACCACGTTCGTCAACTACATTTGAAATCTTATAGGATCCATAAGCTCGGTCTAGTCCACGGTACAAATCGAAGAATAGGTTCCCTAGCGTACCATCCTCAATTTGTTTTGAACTTTCCGTTGAACTCACAGGTAGTCACTCCGCAGTAATTTTTGCACAATCCTGATTGCTTCGCAGGCCACGTATCAGCTTTGAACGCTTTGTCGTATCTGGCGACGCGTGATTCAAACTTAGCCCAATCAGCCTCAAGGAATTCTCGGTGAATGACCGATGTCGTAGCATAGTTGCTCTTCAGCCATTCATACCTAGTACGCACAACTTCTACACCGGGATAGTGCATCATGACGAGTAGGGCGTTATGCTTCAACTGTGTACTGTAAGGGTCAGGCTTCCCTGTCTTCCAGTCAACGATTGTAGCCTCGCTTTCAGTTACGTGCAGAAGATCAATCTTGGCTCGTGAATAAGCTATGGGATCCCACCATCCAACGGGCTTGAGATCCTTATCTACTGCCAATTCTGCTTCAGCAAAGAACTGACCTTCCGTATCTTTTAAAGCATCAACAACAAGGGTGATCTGTTTCCGGTAGGGATTGTCAAATGTAGTCCCCTCTATGGCGTAGTCTTCAGCCTGCTTGTGGATACTAGTCCCGTCATCCGCAGCTTTGCTGAAAGGGCGAGCAAATTCTTTGCTGAGACGTTCGCCGTAATGCTTCCTAGGGCAGGTTTCAAAGCTTGTAAGCGATGAATAACTGTACGGGTAGATTTTTATGACTCGCTGTTCCACGTTGTTCCTTTTGCTGTATTTGCTTGGTTTTGCAGCATACCATAATGCAATGCTTGATGGCAACGCATTATGGTATGACCAGCCCCGATACTTTGGGGCTGGGTGCTACTATCTACTTCATCAGCCAATCCTTCGCTTGCTGCAACTTACGAGCATTTCGCTCTGCAAGCATAGGGCAGACCTCCTGCGAGCCGACACGTACTATCTCGCGAGACCCATAACGGTCTTGAAACACGACCAACCGCATTTTAGAACGACTCTTCTGCAGTTGAAGCGGCTTTTGCTGTGCCTGAACGAATTGCTTGGCGAAACTTAGCAGCCTCGTTGTATTCCGCAGCATCTTCCACCAATCCTTCCAGCTCAACTTTGAGGCCAAACCAACTTCCCTTATCGTTACTTTCTGGCACAGTGGTCAAACGATACTTCCGGCTTGACATAGGTGCTGTATCAAATGACCCATCAGGCTTCCGGATTTTGAAGCCTTGCATTTTAGACATCCACTGGCGAGATTTCTTCAATTGTGTTGAAGTCAGTGAAAGGATTGCAGGGGTCAACGTACCGTCGGCGTTGCAGATTAGCACATAATGATTCCGTGTGTCTGCGATGACGTTACCGTTCTCAGCAATGTCACGCCCTTTTGAATCTTTAGTCGTTGCTGGCTGTGTGCCGACCATGTGTTCAGTAACAAATCCACCACCAGATTCACGAGTCTTCCATTCGTTAAAACGGTTCGTGAAGTGGCAAGGGATCACTACAATCCCTTCTCCACCGTCATAAAGTTCCTGTGTTACAGTGTTAAAGAACTTCCCTTCTTCGGCGCCTGAGATATAAGCACCATCAGATTTCTTGCATTGTGGCGAACCGGATTGCAGCATCTGCAAAAACGGAATAGCATAGGCTGTCGCCCCTGCTTCTTCAAATCCTGCCCCAGCGTCTTCTAGGAACTGAGTACCCAACACTGTTGGGGCCATTTCCGGTTTCACTGCGACTTCTGTAGATGCTTCTTTCTTTGCTGTTGCCATTTGAGACTCCATAAAAGTGAAATAACGAAAGATATTGAGGTACTACGTTCCTGATCCAAGCTTATCTTCTGGACTGGGAATTTGTTGCGCCATTATGAGAGCTATTTGCGACTCACATTGGCCTTGAAGCTTGTTGATCAAACCTGCTACATTGTTGTATGGTAATGCTCCTAGAGCAAGGAGTATCGTATTCACCTCTCTAGCGTGCATTGTCAGCGTCAGACCGTAGTCATCGGGTATAGTCGTGGGTTTTGTGCTCATTATGATACCTTTGAACGTGTAACGACGAATGCGCCAAAGTCCTTCAGAGGCACGTCTGTTCCTTTTCCGATCTGCTCTTTCAGAAAAGCCTTCAGCGTCATTGGGTGAACAGTCTCTTTTTGAGTTGGCGAAAATCCTGCTGAAGCAAGCGTTTCAGCAGCTTCGGTTGCCAAGGCATCCTCATCTTTACCAAATTCCACGCTGATCACGTTCTTAATCAAAGCGCCAAAGCCAGAACTACGTAGCCATTGGAAAGCGGCCGGATTATCCTTTGGTATAGAAGCATACACCTCAGTGCTGAGAGTTATTTTCCTGCCGTTAGTGAGCGTCATGGAGGATAAACCGACCTCTGCCATAGCATTAGGTAGCTCTTTATCGCGTACTGTTTCAAGATCTTTCTTCAAACCAGCGATAATTTCCTCAGCCTCGGCCAGATGCCGCTCGATTTGAACTTGTTTATCCGCGATGGTTGATACCATCAACAGTTCTTCGTCTGTAATCATAAAGCTCTCCCGGAAGTGTCAATGTTCACCACAATGTAATCCTTGATCTTTTTGTCCCACTTAAGAAACTTTACTTTCCCGCCCGTTGATTCACCTGCGAGCATCGCTGCTGCGCACATCAACACAGGATCCCCGACAGGCAGAAGGTAATCGTCGACAGTAAAATTACGAAGTTTCTCCTTCATGCTACGCATCATAGGCACTGATGCGATCATGGATTGTGCATAAGGAACGAGGATCTCCATCTCACCAAATTTCGCTGCTGGAGTAAGATCCAGCATGGTTCTAGGGACCCCATTGACAATATGCACTGGTTCGCATACTACATAAACTTTATTCATAATTCCTTCTTCTGTATGGCAGTTAGGTATAGGCCATATTACCAAAGCTTGCCCTTGAGCACAAGTGGCTTAAACCGACCAATCACCGATCTGGGTCATGAATACAGCCAGATCTTCTTTGCTGAGTAAAGAAGCTATAAGTTTCTCATCCATCGTGCCTTCTGCAATTAAATCGATGTACAAAACACTATCAGCTTTCTGCCCAATACGGTGTACCCTATCCTCGCTCTGCTTTCTGTCCTCGTAACTAAACGTGTTAGAGTAATAGACCACTGTACTGGAATTGACTAAGTTTAACCCGATGCCGCCCACTACAGGGTTCCCTATCAGGTATTTCTTCTTACCACTGCGAAATTCATTGAGCGAGACTACTCGGTCATTTGTTCCGCCGTAATAAGTTACTGCTTCATCTCCTAGCACCTTAGCGATTTGCCTGATGTCCTCAGCGAATCTTGCCCAAATGATCACCTGCCCATCGATATCTTCCAATGCGTTCAGAAGAAGTTTAATGCGTGGGTTGTCCGTTGGTTTAGGAAATAACTGCACCAGCTCACCATCGTCAGCAGGGATGTACCCGCAAATAATTTGCTGAAGTCGCATGTACAACACCATCTTATGTAGAACTGTCACCGTGTGGTCTTCAAACTCGATCCTCATCTTCTTAGCTAGAGTATTGTAACTGGTAAGTTGAGCTCCTTCGAGCTTGTAGAACCGCTTGGTGTAGATTTTAGATGGGAGTTCTGGTAGAACGTCTTCCTTGTTGACCCTCATGCTGTACGGAGCAATGATAGCTTTCATCTTATCCAAATTGCGGTACATCGGTCGGCCTTTTGAATCTTTAGCTACGATAGCTGGCGGTCGACGCGCCTTTGAATTTTCCATAATCTTGCGCATCAACACGCTGTCAGCATCAAGTAACTCAGCATACTCAGCTTTGAATGCAAAATACGAACACCCAAAGATCTCAGGATCTAGAAACATGAACTGCCCGTAGTAGTCAAATGGGCTGTTAGATACTGGAATGCCTGTGAGGATACGACGGTACTTTGCTTTATTTGTTAGCGAGCATAAATTCTTCGTCCGTATTGCGTCAGGGTTCTTTATCCTGCTGGATTCGTCTACAACGATCATTGCGTCAGTGGCAAGCAAGAATCGTTTTAGAAACGCTACTCCTTTTGCATGGCTGAAGGCTTCTACGTTCATGCATAGTACCTTCAATTCGGTTCCAGGCTCCATCAACGCTTCGCAGCGTTTCAGTGAATCCTTCTCCGAGTTAGCCCAGACTGCGCCTTTGTATTGAAGATAATCAGGAAAGCTGAATGGGAAATCTTCTTCTAACCATTTCCTGTGGACATCATTCGGTGCGATAATAACTACAGCGTTGATTCTACCCATCTGGTAGAGGTATGCCGCTGTATCCACAGCAACTTTAGATTTGCCGCATCCTTGCTCAAACAAGATGGCAAACGCTTCCATTGACCAGGAGCGCTCGAAACATTCTCTTTGGTAGCTCCTAGGTTCACTTTTGTAAATATACGGTTGGGGCAGGGTTTGCATAGGCTTTAGCGTAGGGTTGCAGGTGGTTTAAAATGGGCAGCAAGGCACTTTTTAGCGCCGTAGCGGCACTTTTAAAGGGTAGTGGGTAGCGTGGTAAGGGTTAGCTGCACAAATGGCTCGCCTTTGTCATTCTGGATGCTTAGTTGTGTTCATAGCGCGAACGCTTTCCACCTTTGCCTCTATCTGTTGATCAATATGGCATAGCATCGCTTTATGGTGAAAATTAAGCGCATCACAGATTATTTTAGCGTTATACTCCGCTTTATCCTTGGAACCTTTTCGCCCGTTGTACACCCCACAAATTTTACTATTAGAATCCACTCTCACAATAGAATAAACTGGTTTGGAAGTGACGTTGTCTAAGTGTATGCAATAGGCGTCGTCTAACACGTTTCTCATCTAAACCTCCAGTGGTTGTTTGCTGTATAAGGACGTATAGTAAGCCAACGCAGTCAGAAAGGCAATACGCACAAGGGGATACGCAATAACAACAAATGCGCAAAATATATTACACAAGGTTAGTTTGTTGTGCTATTACGCCTGTAGGTACGTACTAAGCCAATTTAAAAATGTTTTTAAAAATTTTTTGTGTTTTTGGTGGTGGTACTGCTACACGTTTTTACACGCTGTTTTGGTCTCCGAACTGTTGCCCAGCAACGGTTTGCGCCGTGTTGTTAAAAACCCAATAACCCTATTTGCAGTAGGCTTATTATGTAACAATCTCGCTTAATTTGTTACATCTGGACTTTTTGGGACAAAACCGTGGTGTTTATGGCAATTTTGCCTATAAGTAAGCCTACTGCAAATAGGGTTATTTATTGGCTGGGCGAGCTAATATCAGACTCCTGAGCTGAAGTCCCACCGAGAGCAAAAGGAAGGAAATCTGTGTACGGTTGGGCAAGTTTCACGGCTTTCGTAAGAGGTCCTTCTGTACCCTCACCGACGCGTTTTGCGAAGGCTTCGGTCTCTGCAGGATTCATCATTAAGCGCTTAATAAGCGATTCAGCGTACTTATCTGAATTACCGCGCCCAGCTTCGTTAGCCATATTTTTGACACCTTGGATCACACTTCGGATACTTCCTGTCGCCGCACCCGCTCCAGCTTGTGCAAGACCATAGTTCACACTGTCCGGATCAGTAGCAGAATTGTACGCTCCAGGAGAGAATTCTTTCGCTGTGTGCGATAGTTGTTTCTCAATACCGCCGACCATTTTGCTGAAATAAGCCTGTGAATCACCGTCAGGGAAGATAAGATCAAGCTTCTTCTGGATGCGTGGATTCCCGTAAAGTTGGGCTATACGCGTCGTTGGGTTAGCTGTTTTCTGCGAAATATCGTACAAAGAAGAGGCAGCGCCGGTTCTAAAAGCTTCTTTTTCAGCATCACTGCTTAAGTTAGCGATAGCTTTCTTCATCTGATCTTCAGACATGCGGGTGATTTTTTGTCCTTGTTGCAATGCATCAGCTACTTCAAAACCTTCGCCTGCGATTTTACGGCCAGTTGCAGACAGAGATTCTCCTGTTGCTGGATCGGTAGTGACCTTATCCAGTAAATCACGGTAGGATTGGACGTTGTCAGAAGCCTGACCATAGTCCGTATCAACTCCGCCCATTTTGGTGAAAGTTCTGTCAGTGCGTGGTTGGCTCAGTTTTGGGTCCCACAGAGAACCACGTATTTGATCTAAACGGTTCTTCACTGTCAGCAAATCATCCACAGTTGGGTGCTGATCAAACGAAATTGGACCATCTGGGCTATTTAATTTCATACCCATAGGCGTCCCGTGACCTTCGTTGCTGGAGACAACTTCGCGAAGCATATTCGTACGAGCAGGGCTTTGTGAGAACCAGTCTGCAACAGAAGGATCGGTTATCTCACCCATAGCTCTCGCTTTTTCAAAGTAAGGTGCAGCCAGATCTTTGTACTTCGAGCGGAGTTCGTCTAGTGCAGCGACACCATCGGTGCGGGGCGAAATGGAAGAGCGTATAGCCTCAGCTACTCGTTCAGGCTGAGCTTGTGTTCGTGAAGTCAGTAACTCATCCAAATCGACTTTCGCATTAGTGTCTTTCTTCAATGCAGCTTTAGCCTGAGCGCCTAAACTCGGACCAGCGATATCCAGCAAACGGGCATCGGTTGGTTTGATACTAACACCGGTCATTGGATCAACCATACCTTGACCGGACAAGTCCCACAACTCATGCGCAGCTTCACTAGGGTTACTCTTATCATAAGCAAGACCCTTCATCACGGTCTTATCCGCAAGTTTCTCAGGGTCAAGCAGACCGAAAGCTTTCCCTACACTGGTTGCAACTGGAGCAGCGAGCCGATAAGCTCCACGTGTAGCGTTCCCTAGTGCAGATAAACCGCCGCCTGTAGCGAGACCAATGATAGACCCTTGCTTAGCACCCGCTCCCGTTTCTCCGTAATCAGCTTGACCAGCGCCATTGACTGCGCCTATCCCAGTGCCAGTGCCGGAAGCAGTAGCAATACGTGCCAGTGCCGGAGCTACCCCCTTGCTGCTCAGGTATTCGAGGACAGAAGGTAATGCAGCTTTCATTCCACTGCGAGCAATCCCAGCAAGTGGACCACCTGTCAGTACCCCTCCAGCAAAGTTCGTTGCCAGAGAGCCAACTGGATGTTCCCTGTGCAAAGCATCGCGTACAGCTAACTCCTGTTCCAGATCATGCTTATAAGTGTTCCCGTCGCCAATAGATGATAAAGCCGAACCAGCGCGGTCGCTCAGCCCAAAGGTCATTCCACGAGCGAGTTCTGATAACCAAGGATTGTTCTTAGCACCACTCAGCGTAGCTGCGTCTTTATTGGATTGCGATGGATCAGATGTTGGCGGGGAAGGCTCAATAAAATCCCCTCCGCTTACAGGAGCGGCGCTCTTCTGTGTGGGAGCTCCGTCGGCGAACGGATCAACAAAATCATCACTTTGCGCCATTATCTCTCCTCAACCAGCGAGCAGCAGCTTGCTGTCGTACAGTGTCGGGATCTTTGCTTGGATTAGCAGCGACAGCAGCGTTGATATACTCGCTACGAACCCATGGATGGCCTGATTTATCCATATTGACTACCGGACCCAGATATTTAGCTTGATATTCGTTCCAAGCCGCTTGGACATTAGTCGTAGGCTTGCCTTCTGCCCGTAGCTGATCAAGAAACTGACCCCGTAGTTGAGCTCGTTGAGCCAATTCGCTTAAATGATTAAGCCCGAATTGTACCACGTCTTTTTGGTCCGTGATCTGTGGATAGGTTTGCTTGATGCGGATAATGTCTGAGTCTGTCAGAACACCTTTCTCAAGTTTCGCACGATCATTTACCATACGACCGATAATCGCCCCAATTTGACCTGACTTAGCCGCCTCTTCCGTTGATTTATTATCAAGACCGAAGTAAGCTAAAGTGTCACCGAGTTTCTTGGTGTAAGGAGTACCAACACCGGGACGGTAATTTTGCATGAGCCCTTTCAGCACATCCAGATGCTGCTCGTCCTTGTACCCAGAATCAGAATCAGCGTGCCAGTCTTCAGCGGTCTTCTCGTTGGTCTTCAAGGTAGCCTTGCCCGTATTGATAGCGTTTTCTTGGTCAACTTTCGTTTGAATAGACCCCGTAGGCAGTACTTTGTCAGCATGAGCCAAACTTTGAAGTTCTGGGATGCCCATAGGTAATTGACTTCCTACGGCGTACACTGGTTTACCAGCGTCTGGAGAAGCGCCAGCAGGCACGGCAGCACCAGCACCAGCAAGCAGGTCAGCAGGCACGGCAGCAGGCACGGCAGCAGGCACGGCACCAGCAGGCGCGGCACCAGCAGGCACGGCAGCACCAGCAGGCACGGCAAGAGTCGGATCATCCGCGACGTTCCCCATGCCGACGACGCCTTGAACACCACCCTCGCTGTTCAAGGAAGCTTGCATCATTACCTTACCTACATAGTCACGAGTTTCAGCGGGAAGCTTGGAAAGGTGAGCACCATTGTCTTTCCATCGCTGAAAAGCTGTCGGACCCATATTATAGGCAGCGATAGCAAACACTGGGTTCTTGAACGTCTCCAACTGTTTGGTCAGATAAGCCTGTCCTAGCTGAGCGTTGTAGGTAGGGTCTTTCAGCTTGCTCGGGTCCCAAGGAACACCTGCCAGCTTCGCGGCCTCTGGACCAGTTTCTTTCATCACCTGCCACAAGCCGGTCGCACCTTTGTTGGATACAGCATTGGGATTACCGCCGCTTTCCACAGCAGGGACAGCGGAGACAATTGAATCGAGAGCGGGATTCCCTGTGGATTGGGCAACAACTGGAGCTCCTGCTGTCTTAAGACCCGAAGGCACTAGAGGAGTGCCTACACCCGAGCTATTATTTTGGTTGCCAAGTGAAGCAGCTTGCTCAACATAGTTCTGAGCATTTTTCTTAATAAACGCCTGCATTTCGTCCGTATCATGGAAAGCTCCCATCGGTGCGAGTTTATTGGCTAGGATCTGCCCTTGTTTCATACCCTCACTATATAACTTCTGCGTCTGATCAGGAGCTAGGACTACTTGAGGTCGGCCATTTTCATCAAGGACATTCGTATTTACTAAACCAACTCCGGGGACATTCAGTAGGCCATTTCGCCCACCTTTACCACCACCGGAAGCTGCTCGCTGTTGTGCGATAGCAATTTTGCCAAGTTCGCCCAAAGCCGTTTTCTCTTGAGAATCGGCGCCTTTCTCATCGTCTTGGATATACCCGTAGCGGGAGGCAGCGTTCTGTACTTCTTTCTGGTTACCTTGTATCCGAGCAGCTAGTTGGGCGTTTGCAGCGTCCTTCAGACCAGCGCTGGTCTTCATATCACCAGTGGAAGTATAATCCGCAGTCTGGATACCGTGCATGAAGTTGTCCAACCATGAACCATTGTTATCTGGCTTCGCGTTAGCGCTCAACATGGCTTCAAACGCTGAACGCTTTGCTTCATCAGCGGCCTGTAGCTGTTCGGGTGTTCGGATATGGGAATTAAGATTCGCTATATACCCTTGCATAGCATCCGCATTGAGTGGCTGGGTAGAAACACTAGACAAACCGCCGCTAGTCTGAGGCACTTGGCTAGGCGCGCCCATACCAGCGTTAGGGTTAGTACGCTGCAATGCTCGCTGTAATCCTCCGATATCGCCATTTGCAGCAGCCATCGGTCCTTCGCCACCCCAAGGATCGTTCGCTTCTGAAGAATCTGGGATGTAAGGATTTGAATCTAGAATATTGGTTGGCATGTCCACCTTACATAATCATATTACGGTTATAGGCTTGCCCGTTATTCCCGCTATTCCCGCTATTCGCTGGAGCGTTTCCACCGCTACCACTCACTCCGCGTATCAAACCGAGAATATCCTGCATATTACCATAAGGATCGGTATTAGTAGGAACTCCGCTAATCTGCGAGTTTTGTGTGTCAGGAACAACACGCCCAGATACATTCGGCAACAAGGAAGACAAGCCACCAAGCGTAGACAATGGGAAATCGCGACGGTCGTAGAAATCGGCAAGAGAAGCATCCAACCCTTGTTGGTTGACCTTTTGATCCAGTCCACCAGTAGTCAGCAAAGCGTTGATGTCATTGATACCGAGAGCTTGACGTTGCTGCGCCAGTTGACCTTGTGACAGACCGATTTGATTCATTGCACTTCCCATACCGACTTGATTATTTCCTATGTTACTGGTGATAGCAGTCAGAGCGCCTTGCCCGTTGGCAACATTTGTCAGCGCGGCTCCTTGGTTGACGCGGTCATTGCCGATTCCTGCCATGGAGTTACCTTGGTTCACTCGCGCATTACCAAGGTTCATTTGCCCTATAGCGTTAGAAGTTTGGGCTTGACCAGCATTCGTGAGAGCGTTGCCAATACCTGTGTTTTCATTAGCAAGATTCCCGTAAGCGTTCCCGATTCCAGTACCAACTTGCGCCAGACCGCCCAAAGTAGCCGCGCCTTGAAGTTGACGACCCTTTTCAGCTGAATATTGTGAATCAGCTTGATTCTGCGCTTGGAGCAACATCTGCGCTTGCGTATCACTGATATTCTGTTGGTTGTCGCGTATAGCGTTGTTCATGAACATACCATCGCGAGCAGAACCGAACTGACCGTTCCCAACGAAAGTGCTGTTCACGTTAGGGATAACATTTTCCATTAAATTCTGGTTGGCTAGGCTGGAAATTCTATTAGCCATCGCGCCAGTATAAGGGTTCATCCACGCATCACGTTCAGCTTGGTTGGCTGGATCCATGATCGTTCCGCCACCTTGCGTAGCCATACCAGAAGCAGGCGCAAGAGTCCCTGAGGCTTGGTTTAGCGAAGTACCACCGTCATTGATATACTGTGATCCATTATTCAGAGTAGGTATAGCTTGATTAGCGATAGTGTTACCTGAATTAGTGAACCCAGTAGCCGCACCGTTATAGTTCCCAGTAGCCCCATTGATGTAGTTTATTCCACTATCAAAATCCATCCCAGCGTGCTGAATTGGCGAACCAGCTTGGCTGTATGTGTTTGCAGCAAGCGCCCCCTGTCCTAGTGCGCGGTTGAAAGTATTAGCCGCACTACCGACCATCCCAGAAGCTTGGTTCAGACTATCAACGCCTTGGTTAAGCTGTGGAAGCCAATTACCTTGGTTAGAGCTTACTTGAGCTTGGGCTTGGTTCTGCTGTGGTGTGAGTCCAGCTACGCGAGGTAATGGGTTTCCATTCTGATCAACCGCGCCTTTGTAGTTCTGGACGTCGGTAGCCAACGCGCCTAGGCCAGAATTGGTGATGTTCTGGGCGTAGTTCGTGTACCACGAAGGTAGGCTATTCAGCGAGGCCGAATCTGATGATCCTACTTGAGCTCCAGCCATTATTTTGCCCCTTTGTAGAATGTATCAGTAAGAGGCCCGACATACTTTGCTTTGATTTGTGGAATCTCCACCATCGCTCCAGCCCCTGGAGAAGCAGCAGCGCCAATCTGAACAGGCTTGCCACCACCAACTCCACCGCCTTGTGCCGAAGCAAGATGAGCTGCGACCATGTTAGCCATGTTACCCGCCCCAGCACCACCTCCGCCATTGGAACCACCCTTCATGGCTTTGATCTTAGAAAGGATCCCAACGCCAGCAGCTATCGTACCAAGTGGGTCTTTGCTGAAGTTATCAACCAAGCCGTTGTACATATTGCCGAATACATTAGAACCGCTAGAACCGCTAGAACTGTTGTTCAGTAACGATCCCCAATCTCCGCCTGAGCCAGAACTCCCGCCCATAGCGCCACCATCGCTATTGTTCAGTAGGGTAGACCAATCACCAAGACCATCAGCGGTAGAGCCGCCTGTGTTGTCTATAGCATTAGCCCAGTCTCCGGAATATCCACCGGAGTCTAGATAGTTACTGTCGTCATACAACGATCCCCAATCACTGGCATCGGAGCCAGTATCTGCATAATCACCGAGCGTGGAAGCATCATCCGCGTAGTCTGCGTAATCAGAACCTGTGTCGGCATAATCGGCAGCGCTACTCCAGTCGTCCGCTGTGCTGGCATCATCTGCTATGTCTGTAAAACTCATGTCCAATTCCTTTTAGAAAATGGCGCAGAACTTGGTCAGCTCGGAACTTGCACCAATGTAACATTGTTTGCTTGCCTTGGCAAGATTATTTAGTCAGATCGTTATACCCGAATGGAGTTATCCACGGAGTGACTTGCGAATATTGGTTCAGGCCACCTTGAATCTGTGGATAAAGGTTGCTGTCGTTACTGAACCCATAATTGGATGAAGGTGTTCCTTGACCATTGTTGTACGGGTAGGTCGGGCCACTCCCTTGAGGTCTACCATTAGGATTCCCTCCACCACTATTCCCGCTATTTAACACCTGCCCTACTCCCTTGCTTATCCCTTTGTTGATAAGCTTCTTTTCAGCTTGGTCGGCCAAAGCGCCCCAGTCAAATCCAGCAGCAGCAGAAGATGGCGTAGCTAGACCACCAGCGGCAGCATCAAAGCCTAAACCACCACTACCGGCAGCACCTACCCCGCCACCGGCAAAGCCGCCAGCGGCTCCATTAAACCCTATGCCACCCCCAGCAGCACCAGCACCAGCACCGCTACCGCCTACACTCCCAAGCCCACCGGCAGCACTATCGAATCCTACACCCGCTGTCGGTCCGGCAGTTCCCCCGAAACCAAGGCCAGCAGTTGAGCTACCCCCACCCGTAGTGAGGGCTGACAACCCGCCGCCTGAACCCGCAGCACCAGCACCAGCACCCGCTCCGCCACTACTGGCAGCGGCAGCGCCAGCACCAGCAGCGCCAGCGGCAGCGCCAGAAGCACCCGCACCTCCAATCAGAGCACTAGCATCGGCAAGACCAGCAGTAGATCCTACACCCGCCCCACCACCAGCAATCGCCGCTCCAGCATCGCCACCACCAGCGACAGCACCCGCTCCAGCACCCGCTCCACCGCCACCAGCACCGGCTAGAGCAGCACCACCGAATACAGCCCCTACGACAGCAGCCGCGACTTTCCCCGTTCGTTTGTAATCAGTTTCTGTCAGAACCCTATTACCCACAGGATCGCCATCGTACATTTCGGCCAATCCATGATCAAGAGCATGATCTGGATTCCAGTCTACCTTATTTCCGGTGAGCGCCTGTGTCAGAGGATCAGAGGCTTTCGCGATTTCCCAAGGTGTAGATATTGATTTCCCTACCGTATCAGCGACCCAGCTCATTGTAATCTCCCAATCATCATGTACTGCACTTCGCCATCCACTACCCGTTCTTTTACTTCTGTAGAGAATGGTACTTGTTTAAGGACTTCAAGAATCTTTGGGTTAGTGAATGTAGTATAAATCTCATTAAACCCATCCTCCCTTGCTTGCAAGCAGCAAGCGATAACATTATGTACAAAATCTTTGATTCGGTCTGCATTCACAAAATGGAACACACATCTACCTTCACCTACTCCCCGGACGAACATCAAGCTATTGCCACAGCGATATTTCTTCCATATCCCTGATGGATCAATGGCTTTGTCATATGCAGCTAGACATTGCTCCTTAGCGAATTTATAGTTATTCTTTTTCCAGTCAGCTTCTATAATTTCGTCTTCGGTCATCATTTTGTCATCGTTTGTGTTAAGCCACCGACTCCAGCGTTGGATGTCAGTTGATTGCTGTTCGTAGGGTTATTCCCTGCCCACGGAGTAGCAGTGGGCGGATGAAAGAACTGGTTGTTACCACCTTGGGGAATATTCATACCCATCGTACCAGATACGCCATTCCCCGTATTACCTTGGTCAGAAATAGAAGCTGCAAAAGGGTGAGCAGGGTCGTAAGGATATTGGGCCGATGTCGGGTCGTAATTTGTGGGCTGGAAGGTAACAGGGTTGACAAATTCTCCGTAACTTTGTGGTATGACCGCTCCAGAACCATAAGCTCCCATAGCACCACCAGTCATCTGAGAAGGATTACTGTTGCTTTGTTGCCATTGCTGAGGTGTTTCCAGAGAAGGGTTCTGGTAGTTAGGAGTCGATTGCGGGTTCCACCCAGATGGAGGCTGATACGATGTTCGCAACAAGCTCAAAGCCCCATTTAAGGGTTGTGAACTAGCCATCCCTATCGAGTTGTTCTGGTTGGGCTGCATACTATCAAACCCAGTACCCGACATTCCTACAGCGTTAGTCATCAATTTCTCCCGTCACCTGTATCAATATGCAGCAAGATCTTACCCATTTCGTAATCACTGTTTTGGTTGCTTGAAGTGAATCGTAATCGTAGTTCACGACGTTGTTCGCGTATGTCGATTACTTCGGTGTCTTTATCAAATGTGTACGAAGCTGAAACACTTGGTTCGCTATCCGCAGTCTCCGATCCTGTGATTTCCATTTGCATTGTACCAGCGATGTTGAAATCTGGCTCGACCCTGACTATTCGTGTCCAGCGATTTTGGCTGACGCCTGAAGCATCCCCGCCTAGCGAATACCCGAAACTGGATGTTTCAAAGAAGCTGGTTATCCCTGTTTCTTCATCGCCCTCTACTTTATCCTTGCCGAATTCCTGTTGCCAAAGCTGGTATAAAGATACTGAATTAGAGTTTCCTATCGCTGCTGTGCTGGCAGAAATGCCGTTTGAGATAGTTTCCCCGTCCTGAAAAGAAGAGCCTATGCTCACGATGACGAAGATGTTATTATCTACAATCTTGCGGATAAGCCCACCGCTTCCAGACGATGAACCAGTAACCGCGTCGCCTATAGAGAATCCAGAAGAACTAGTCAGCGAAATACGCTCAGTGATTTCTTGAGGCGTTGAATCAGCCCACAAAGGGAATCTGAACACGTTTGAGTAAATCCCGGCCGCCCTGCCCAATTCAACGTCGTACCAGTAATTCTCACGCACATTGTAGATCACAGCGTGACTACACTCAGTAGCGTCGTCTTTTGGGAAGAACCACCAGATTTCACCAAAACGTGGTACTTTCGCTGCGAACACCTTTTGGCGATGTTCATAGTTGATTCCGTCGAAGAACCAGTTACAGTTCTGCGTGTTAGGGAGTTCTGCGACATGACCGTTATACATCATGAACCGGTCAAGTCCTACCCAATAGTAGACTCCATCGTATTCTACTACACTGCTAGACGACAATATAGTTGAGGCATTGGAAATAGGGTCAAACTTGAAGATACCTTGACCACCGACCCATGACATGCGGTGAACCGAATCTTGTGCCCATATCAGGGCTGAAGGTGATACACCCTGTCCACGTATTGGGAGAGCTTTCACAATCTTACTACCAGTGATACGCGCTGTATTAGCGGATCCTGTTGTGAAGTTGCGTGGTTCGTTTTCGTTAGACCAGGAAACCCTACCATCCGAACCGTAAATAACAAGATATGGCGGCAAGCATACAATGCCACCACTGACTTGGGCTACTGAGCCGATAGCTACTAATGGATCCGTTCCGGAAGCATCCCCATAATAGACATCGCGAGCAGTGCTATTGTCAATATTCAGAAGGTTAGAACCGGGATGAGCGAAGAGTAGAGTCTTCGTGGAACCCGCCGCCGCGTCGTACATCGTGTCCATCTGCCATACAGCATCACCATCAACGAGAAATCCGCTAGGTGTTCTGTCGTAAATAGCCTGCCCTACCCCATATCGGTCGATCTGCACTGCTTCTACACCCCAAGGAGAGAACAGCGAAATCTGGGTCAAATCCTGGCGAGACCAAGTGTTCATACCGCGAACGGGTCCATTGACGTTGCGGTTGATTTCTCTGTAGCCGTTCATTTTCTTTGGGCGACCGCGCTGAAACCGAACCCATTGACCATCTATGTACGATTTTGAATCGAGTTTCGTCCCATCCCGTTGGATACCGGGATTGCACGATAATGGTACGATTACAGCTTCTTTCGCCATATTATTCTCTGATACCTAGTGTGCGGTCAAAAGCACGACGTTTAGCTTCATTGGATATAGCCGTGCCAGCTCCGGTGTAGAATGCTTGAAATGTACCTACTCTGTCGTCATTTTTCAAGAACGGCTGTGCCTCCAGCAAGGCAGCGTAGAGCACGAGTTGTGGAGCGTATTGCGTTGTCCAGTTGGTCTGATTAGCACTGGACAAAGGCTCTGGTCGCTCGTAATAGCTGATTTCAATTGGGTATTGCTGGTCAGGCGTAGGAGCTACGAACCAGTGCTCGAACCCGTAATCGGAGTAAAACCGTGGTTCACCGCTTTGTGAAGAATCTGGGGCAAATTTACGACAATATTCGTAACTACGTTGGTGCAATACTACTGTGTTAGAGTCATTGCTAACCATGAAATTCACCGTCTCACGCCATCGTGAAGGCTTCTTTACTACATTGCCTTCCAAGTTGCCTGTTACTACTTTCAGCAAACCTAAACCGCGTATTTCACTAGCGATACGATTCTCCGCCATCATGATCAGTCGGGGTATCTGGTTAACAAATGGAGAATCGCTTCGTTCAGCGTAGGCTGCAATATCATCACAAAGGCTGTCGTAAGTCATAACTGAAGGAGTGGTCATGTTGTTATCCAAATCCCTAGGTGAAATTTAAGCCTAAGCACTGCGCCAAGCCCTATTATACTCAATGTTGCCTGACCGTAGCACAATTCGCCGTTGCTAAAAGCGATAGTAACCGAGTTTAATGCTGATGATCTGGTTACAGTGAATTCTTTCTGCGACCGGCCTCCAGGCAGCGTAATCGTGATGCTACCAGAAGCAGAGTTAGCCACAATTATATCGTCATTAAGAATCGCCGCGTAACTGATGGAAGTATCAACGATATTCTTGATGTTCTCCATTTGTTCAAGATCACCGTGATTGGTGATCCGCGGATGATGATGCATCTCCGTCGGACCACCGGCAGTCAACTCCACCTTCTGTTGTTCACTTAGATCCATTATTGGCCAACATTTCAGTTTTACGCGCACTATCGTGCGTGGTCCCGAACCAGAAGGCCATTACCATACCCCAAGCTGTACTAAGAGAACCTAGCATCAGCAGCAAGGCTTGGGAATCGTCTACGTGGAGTTCACCCGCCATCATTGTAATGAGGATTGTGAAATAGCCAGCAGTCACCAAAACGGAAAGAAAGGAAGGAACCCAAGAACGCGTGACCTTGAACATATCGCGTGAATCTTTTCTGTCATCGGCAGCTATAGCTTCAAGATCAGTGACTTGCTTGAACCCAAGGGTCTCCATAGCCAACTGGAAATCTTGATCAGCTTTCTTCAAGGCCAGTAACTGCTCCGGCGTAGCCCCAGACAGAGCTTGTTTGACAGATTCAACCGTCTTGTCGGAAAGCCCCAGAGCGTTCGCGGCAGCTTCTACCGCCATGCCGCCAAGGGGTCCACCGATAGCCGTTCCTATCCAAGGGGCTATCGTCTTTATGAGTCCTTGCCAGTCCATTATGCTTTCCCTCCACCTAGTCTAAGTAAAGCTACTTCAGTAACATCGTACAATCGAGCAAACCAACCATGCTCGTACCTATCACGAACAGGGGAATTAGCCATGATACAAGCTCGGTCGACAAAGACGAGCCGCAAAATTTGCCGTAGCGGTAGCCTACTAACCAGTGCTAATGTTTTAGGGCCTACACGCCCGTCTGGCAATGCCCCTACCGCTTTTTGCAGTGCCACGCTTGCCGCACGCGTGCCGCTATTTACCGCAAAATCGAATAAGAACGACGCTAGAACAGGGTGTAGATCATCCCCGCGTATAACATTCCAATAATCCACACGGTAGATCCCTTTAGCTCCTTCCAACGTGATATTAGGTATGTCTAACGAGGGATATTGCCTCTTAGATATACCGTAATTGGTCTCTGAACCAGGATCTTTTGGGTCATTGGAATATCCTCCTTCTGCACCAATAGTGAAGGCGAAAGCTTGATCAAATTCTGACGGTATCAGGTTCATTTCAAAGCCTTCGCTCTGCGTTTGTCGAGATACTTCTGCACCGTATCTTTTTCGTAGATGCTGATGCAAGTCCAGATAAGAGAAGCCAGCGCCGCTAGAGCGGGGAGCAGCTTGCAGAGCACCGCGACAGTTGCGGTGAAAGATATGAAGTCGAGCACTGATTTTGTACTTTCCCAAATAGACATTGTAAACCTTTCTTTTTATGCTTTCAATTCATTCACCTCGGCGCGTAAGCACAATACTTCACGGGCGAGTTGAACACAAGCCACAAGCGCAGCATTTCCATAAGAAATGCTCTTGTAGCCTTCTGTATCTGTCGTGACTAGCTCTTTCAGCACTTGTTCAAATGACTGAGCACTCACTCCAACGTCTTGTGAATCATCCGCATCCCAGCTGAAGTAGCCGTGTTTCACCAAGGCTAATTTCTCCAGAAATGACGGGCTTAAATCTCTCCAATTATGTTTCAGGCGCTCATCCGAAATGGTGTTGTAAGCGTAAGCATCTACACCTCCGGTATTGTTACGGACACGAAATACCTCAAGATTTCCCGCTTGATGCAGGATCTTGAATGGGTAAGCGTCGTTAGCACAGACATAGCCTACATCATGTCCCACGCCACCTGAATTAGTGAATCTGAGTTGGATCATACCATGCGACTGGATACCGCTATTCTCCAGAACACAAGGGAAATTCGGGCCGATCGCTGCGAGGTTGACAGCAAGCGCAGTGCCTTCGATTTTGGCGTTACCTACGACGTCAAGTGTCGCTGTAGGGTTGCTATCTGATCCTATAGTACACCATCCATTCTGGTCAAGCACGAATTTCACCAACGGCGTTGTGGTGCCATTAGGCGTCACAGCCAATAGCATCATTGTGCCTTGGGCAGTGTCTGTCCAGTTTTCCGAAGCTCGCCCGATTACCCACCCACGATCACCAGACCAAGTCGTAGCGCCACGCCCACGGAAAGTCACTTGACCTAGGTTATTGCCAATACTCATGCTCTGTGGCGAAGCCAGAGATCCATTAGCTGATCGCAAGGTGAGATAAGGCGATGACCCTGTTCCATACCCGTCGATAACTTCGCGTGAGGCTGTACCGCTACTCGCGGCAATCTGGCTCATTACGCCTGTGGGCAGTCCACCAGCTAAGTTCGTTGCTCCGTTGCCGTTATACAACACCGGACCTCGCACATCGAGCATAGACCCTGATACAGGCGTTTTGATCCCTACGCCTAATGGCATGGAGAACCCTACTGTGGCAGCGCTAAACCGTGCTATTTCCGCTCCGTTGGTCGAAAGACCTAGCGTATCACTCGTAATACGATACACACCTGTATTCGTGTCAGCGGAGAAGAACAATGCTGGCGTAGGTGCTGATCCATCGTTTAGTCCAAATGTCCCAGCACCCGATCCACCACCTCCACCGCCTGATACGCTGGTAGCAGCGACGACATTCACTCCATCGCAGAACAAAATAGCTTTATCTGTGTTTCCTGTAGTTACGCCAGTTCCTGTCTGGGTCTTGATGGTAAGCGAAGCAGCACCAGTGTAAGCGTTTTGGAGATAATAAACACCGACAATAGACGGGACAATTATCGTCACATTCGTGGCAGGTGAACCGTTGAATTGCAATAATTTATTCGCAGCTTCACCTGAGGTAAGAGTGAATGTACCACCAGCCGATACATCCTTCACTAGCTTGGTGAATTGGAACTGTGTAGAGCGACCGTAGCCTACGACATACCATGTTGCACCAGTGCAAATAACAAAACACGATTCCCCCGGAGCCAGAGCTTGCGATGTCAAATTATCTATCCGATCTACTCCGCTTGGCTGGATAGAAATAGTCCCAGATCCGGCGTTTTTGATCATCACGAAGAAATTATTGCCTATCGTCAGAACGTCAGGTAGGGTCACACTCGCGGAACCACCTGTAAAGGTGATTAGACTCGCTCTATCCGAGGCTTGCACAGTAACGCTGGACGTGTAGGTATTGACCGTGTGCGCTTGGGCAAGTTGAGCTCCGATCACAGCAAGACCAGGACCGCTCAACAAGGAAGCATCAGCTTGTGAGGTTCCTGTGCCGTAGGTGATTACGCTCCACGAACCAGAATCAGTGGAATTATCAGTATTGTAGAAGTATTTAGCTTCACCTGGATCTACAGTAGCGACGGGGACTCCGCGATAGTTATCAACTTGGAAAGGGTACAGACCGACGTTGCGCATTACGAAATCTTTACCTACGGATTGCTGGTTTCCTGGAGGTAACGCGATATGCCAACCCGAGAGCGAGGCCGTGACATTGTTGAAGTCAGCCAGGAAATCTGGACCTTCATAATTGTCAGGCCAAGCCAAAGTCACATTGGCGACTAGCGAGATCAGTCTAAATTTCATCCCTGAGGGTGGAACCGTATCATCCCCGAATACGTTTGTGTAGCTGGTCATTTCAGTTCCTTATTTTAGTTGCCACGCTCGCACATAACGAACGTGATAAGCATTGCCTACTCCGATCGGTGTAGTGCTGTCAGCAGGTTTGCTTGCACTGCCGAACCATAAGTCTAGTAGGATGTACATAGGTGAGGTGAGGGTATTCGTGTACACTTTGCCGCCGAATTGCACCCCGTCGAAGAAGAATGTAACGCCATCTGGTTCCCATTTGCAGGCGTATTTATGATATCCAGCAGAAAGGTCTACTCTAGGCAGGAAATCAGCCAATTTGCGCATCCCAGCTTGATCATTAGCGTCGTTCCATACTGTTGCGCCATAATTAGTGGGATGAAGGTTGCTATCGCTCCAACCAGAACTTGAACCTCCACCCGAATAGGCTTCCATGATATCAATTTCGGGTCGGCGAGCGCCTAGATGATTGAACAACCAGAAGGCAGGCCAGCATCCTTTACCGATAGGAAGTTTAGCTTCGCATTCAAAATACCCGTAAGTTTGATAGTATTTACCGTCGGTATCCAAGGTCCTGTTGATGAACCCAGTTTCCGGTGTTATAATCAGTTCGCCGTTCCCAACGACATAATTGTGAGGCGTCCAATCAGCTACATACCAGATATGACTATTCCATATTGTCGTGTTTAAAGCTGAACCATCAAAGTTCTCCTCAAAGGTCAGAGATGTGAACTTGGTAGAGTCTTGGCCGTAAGGGACAGCATTACTGAATACGACAGGGGTTGTGTTTGCTGAGAACACACCGGCAGTGAATATACCCGCTTGGATGTACATCGCGGCCGATGGGTCAATTCCGTCTGGTGACAAAAGGGAGTCTATGGTTACACTGTTGGCAGCAGCATAATCAAGGAAGAACTGATATTTGTCTACGAAGAAGCTGTTTGTCGCGTTAGCTACTTGACGACAGATATTGACAATACTGGATACATCAGGATGCCCAGTACCCATCGGATTAGGGGATTCTATGAACACCAGTTTCCCAGCATTCTTGGCAAGCGTAGCCATCGCATTCAGATTGCTTGTAGTGTTGGCTGACGTCACTGCGCCTATATCGTTAAGGCCAACGTTTATGAACACATAGGTTTCTGTGGAAGACGACATCGTCTGACCCCACGTATATGGAAGTCCTTTTCCAACATTGCCGTTGTACCAGTCGCTTGTGGTCGTGCCGTTCACACCGTGGTTATAGGACGTGACGCCAGTTTGGATCTGAAATTCTTCTGGCTCAGGCACAGCAACGAATGAAGAACCATTCCATCCAGCGGTTGTTGAATCGCCGTAGAATCCAGCGGTCTTTACAGGCGGAGTAGGTGTTGGGGTCGGTGTTGGTGTTGGTGTTGGTGTTGGTGTAGGCGAGCCTACCAATGACCAAGCACGAGCATAATCTACGCGGAGTGAGTTGTTGGAGCCTGTAGGAGTACCATTGGTTGAGTTAGCAGGTCCGCCTTGATCAGTCATACGCACACCGAGAGCCACATACATGGGATCGGTGATGGACTGCGTCTGAGCACTGCCAACTTGAATACCGTTATGAAACCAAGTCAGCGTAGTAGGCGTCCACTCAATACCGAAAATATGATCTTGTTGAGAAAAATCAGGGTGGCTGAGAGCATCACCAACTCGTTCTTGCGATACGAAGGTTTGGCTTGCAGCGTTGTAAATCGACACAAGAAGATCTATAGGGTGAGCTTCAGAGTTGCCCCATCCATTGGAAATATCTCCTGGATAGAAGTGAGCAAGGCCTATTTCCCATTTACCATTCGCGATTAAACTGATGATTGGCTTTATCCCTAGACCGATTGGTATTTGTGCTTTGACCTCGAAATACCCTGTCGTTTGGCTGAACTTAGTATCTGATACGATGTTACGACTGAAGAAGCTACCTGTACCATCCAAGTTAGGCCATATCCGCAGATATCCGTTGCTAACATCATAATTTTGCGTCGGGTTGTTAGGTACCCCAGCAATATCCGTCTTCCACTTATTGGAGTCAAACGTATTGCCTGACGTGAATTCATCGTTAAAAGTCAGAGCCGTGTATAGCGCAGGATCGCGACCATAAGGCCACAATGGAACAGGCGTTGGTGTAGGTGTAGGTGTAGGCGTAGCTGAATATATTGGGGCTGTGCCGGAAACTATGGATGAGCCATCAGCAAGAGCCCAAGCGTAGACATAGTCTATTTCATAGTTATTGACGTCCTTACCCGTAGGGGTAGTGTCGTCTGGAGCCAATGAGCTAGAACCAAACCATAGGTCCAGAATCATGTACATCCGTAAGTCAAAATTAGACGTTATTATTTTGTTACCCAGCGGCATCCCGTCGAACCAGAACTGCACACCTGTCGTATCGACCATCGCAGTGTATGTGTGAAAATCGGTATCGAGGCGTTGGCGAGCATAGAAATCACTAAGTTTCAGCAGAGCAATATTCGCTTGATTACCATTGTTGTACGCCTTGTCCCATAATGTTGCAGTGTAATTGACTGGATGGAGGGCGCTATCGCTGAGCCATGAGGCATCACCTCCACCTGAATAGGCTTCCATGATATCCAATTCTGGTCGGTAAATCGGAGCCGTTGTAGTGTCAGAGTTGTATAACCAGAAAGCAGGCCAACATCCTTTGCCCATAGGTAGCCGGAGGCGAGCCTCAAACACGCCGTTCTTCATCCAGAACTTGCCGTGGGTAGAGAATGTTTTGCGGAAGAAATTACCGGCAGTGTTCTTCATAGGCCAGATCTTCAGCAGGCTGTTCTCTACAGCCCAGTTTTGGGTATTAAAATCTGGATTCCCGTATGCTGTGGTGGACTGACCGGCGTACTCTCCAGGCATCGTCGTACTCCACAGCGCAGAGTTCAAGGAAGTACCTGTGAATTCTTCCCTGATGATTAAGTTGCCGACCGTTGTAGAAGGAGGTCCAAATGGCCGTGGTCCGGGGGGAGTTTGCGGAGGAGCAGGGGTCCCTGGAGACGGGGGAGCCACCGCGTCGATGATTGTAAGAAACACTGACGCTGAGTACTGACCACGCGCTGAATAGAATAAATCGTTAGGGGTCTTCCCGTCAGGGCACAAGCTGAGCAGCGTGGCTTTGCCGCTGGTTATATAGTTCGTCCAATACCCACCAGCGTCGATAAGATCTACGCCAAGTGAAGCGGCAATGGAGCGCATATCCGCCGCATCAGTAATCGTCGCAGGAAGGTTAGTTGGTCCTGGTGTGATAAAGAATGGACGTTTCCCGTAGTTACGCGCAATATTCGCTATGTTGGTCAGATCAGCTTGGTACTGTGAGCTAGTTCGGCTCCCTGCGCCGACTTCAATAAACACATACTTCGCGCTAGTCGAAGCCATGCGGTTTAACCAAGATGATTGAGGGCCGAAAGCGCCAGTCAACAGATTATCACTATAGATGTTCGTGCTTCCGTAGTTATTCACTACGTTGGCAAGCCCTGTTAGGTTCAACGAGTCGGAGAAGGCTCGCGGCTCGGTATTGACAGAAGGCAACGTAGGATCGTCATAGGATACACCTTTTACCACGTTGCCGCCGTAGTAGTCAATAGTGAAGATCAGAGGCAGAGGTGTTGGTGTCGGAGTAGGTGTTGGTGTTGGTGTTGGTGTTGGTGTTGGTGTTGGGGTAGGTGTCGGCGTTGGGCTTGGTCCAGCGACAGGTATACTTCCAGGTGTAGGCGTGTTCGGAGGAACGTACACTGGCGGTGGCGGAGGCGCGGGAGGTAAGGTCGGCGGCGGAAGGGGTATGACATCAGGCAAGACGATAACAGGTATCGGTACAGAAGTAGGCGAAGGGGTAGGGACTAGCGGTCCCGGGACGATAACTGCCGGTGGAGCGTTCTCGACCGTCTCGGCAGCTTGCTCGTCTGTCAAAGCGATGCTAATATCTGGCCGTGGGTATTTAAGCGAGATATTTTCTGGGACGCGCTGGGGTAATTGATACGGGTCTCTAAGATCACGGTCTTTCGCACAGACCCTTAATCCAGGGGCATTTGGATCTGGGTACAACTCGTCGTAGGGAAATTTCTTCTGACAACGATCGCATATCGCTATAGCAACGGTTCTACGACCCTTTGTGCGAAGGAATTTTGCCATGATTAAACAGTGTACCCACTGATTTTTGGTTGCAAGAAGATAGGCGAACCGTCAGTTTCACCGTTTTCAGCTTCCAGCAGATAGTTCTTAGCCATCCCAATACAGACTGTAGCGCGACTAGGATCCACATCCGGTAGCTCAAACGCACAACTCTGTGCCAGCATCCACACGATACATTCGAACCAGCGCTCGGGAATTTCAAGCTTGTTCTGCAGCGAGCCTACATCTTGAACATGGCGATGACGAGTGACCACTAGGTGAGCGAATACGTCGTTAGGGACTGGGTACACTGTGATTTTCGGCGTAATCTGCTTGTCAAACAAATACTCGGTAGGTCTCCCAGAGAATCCTTTAGAAGGTATGGAAGTATAGGTATCACGGCTCATTTTGTAAAGCGTAATCTCCCTAGCATCTTCCATAACGGTTACGGCCGAAAATGATACTGGAGCATTGATCGGGTTAGCTTTGACTTCACGGATTCGGAACCAACCAGTAGAGTATGAAGGATCAATGTCGTACCAATACCAGATTCCTGAGTAGCCTATGAATTCAGGGAGTGTTTTGATGATGGACCAGCTACCGTCAGAACCATCATTGGAAACTTCAAATACGAAATTGTTCACTCGTGTCAAGTTGAAATACATCCCAACAACTTTGACCGGGACTCCGGTAGTGAAGTTTATTTTGTACGAAGATGGATCCTGATCGGCTGTGAACGCTAGAGGCGTTCCTGTACGATAGCTGACATTCAAGATATCAACTGTTCCTGCTGGGGCATCGTAAGAACTTTGGTTTTCTTGTAATCCTATGAGTTGCCGATCTATGCACCAAAGATTTACACCGCGATTCACTATAGACGTAAGAATCATATAGAGATTCTCAGTACAAGATTCAACCTGTTCTGGTGTCAGCGTTGCAGGAGAAAGACCACAGCGGCGAACCGCGTGGTCTATGACTTTTACAGTATCGATGACGGTTGAACCTATGGTTCCGCTTGTTGTCATATAGACCCCGCGACTGATGTTGCCCAAGCATAACACAGTCGCAGGGCGAATACAAGAGCAAATTTAGTTCCCGCCGCCCGATATCATCAAGAGGTGAGCACCGCCAGAAGTCCAAGCAGTTACGTTCAAACGGGCAGCAGTTATTGGGTAGGTTTGCCCATCAATTGCATAAGCTGTTTTACCCGATAGAGTGGAATGATCCTGCCAGTTACCGACAGATGGATCGTAACCTGCCGCCCATATATCGTCCGTCGTGATCTGCACCTTGGCTGTCAACACAGAGCTTGGATCAAGCACTATAGCCAGAGTAGTAGGCTCAAAAGGAGAACGATAGTCTGCTACGAGGACATTGGAGACCCCAATAGCAGAAACAGTACCAGATGATTGCGGTCTCATGGTTGTCCTTTAAGCAGCGGGTTGATAGATAACAATGACATCAGCTGAACCGGCAGAAGGCTGACCGACTGATGTAACCGTTGCGACCACCGTTGCGCTCGTAATTGCTGATATCGCAGCTACCTGAGCAGCGGTGAAGGTTGGGCGTGTACGACCGGCGGTCTTTGCGCTAACACCAGAGGCGTAGGTAGTATTCCCAGAACTGGTCCCCAAGGAGAAAATTGCCGAAGTTGCCGAGTTGTAGACAGTTTTCACGTCTAACATCACGTCTACAATAGTAGAACCGACCGGTAACTTCAGCGTGGCGTTTTGAACGAGAGTCCCATCGAAATTGATACTAACGCGCTGAGAGCAGAGTGCTACACCTGAATCGGCGACGTTGGCGTCTTTAGCTGGGGTAGACCCCATCTCGAGGCGACCTTGCATGTATGTTGACATTTAAAGCTCCTATTCATATGTGAAAAAGCCCACCACCGTTCGGCAGTGGGCTTTGATGGTACTTCCCGCTTATTAGGCTCCTGGAGTGCCGTACAGAGTACGCCAGTTTGTCCAGCCTGTTTCATAGCGCTCTGTTGCTTTGTAGCGCATTGAATCAGTCTCGAAGTCACCTTCCATGGATTTCTCCAATTTTCGGCGCATCAAGATTTTCAGCCCTTCTTGTTCATCAGTGTTGATGAACCATGCCGAAGGCGAAGTCAAACGGGAGATCACGGCAGTTTCGCCCAAGCCCAAGCCTTTGATAGGATTGATATCGTTGTTGTTTGTGCCAGTACGAAGTACTGACTTCAGCAACACTTCAGCTTGAAACAGGTTCGCTGTTGCAACGACGAGACGTTCTGGTGACAGACGAATTTTCTTGCCATTGTTATCTACCGCATTGCGGATCTGGATCAACATCTGTTCCAGGGACGTTTGCGATAGAGCCGAAGGCGTAGACAACAGATTTGAAGCCGTTGCGCCACCTACGATAGGATGGTTGTTGACGCAGAGAGCGACATTGTCACCTCCGACGTAACTACCATTGAAAGCGCGATTCAGTTCATTTGCGCATTTGGTTTCTTTCGTTTCGATCAACGCTTGAGCAAGCGCTTTCGAAAAGATAGTGCCTAGACGCACATGATCGCCATCTTCAACAAGAACTTTGGTCAGCGCATAGGCGAGTCCATAGACCTTGTAGACATAGCGTTTTACGAACAGAACACCACCAGCTTGATAAGTCACTGGTTGACCATCGATCATTTCCGGTGCAGCACCGAAATTGAACATGACCGGTTCTTCGTGGTAATTGCGCTTGATACCATCTTCCTGCTTGAAGACCGCTTTCCATTCGTCTTTACGTTGGTCATAAACGCCATCAAATGCTTGGTTCATGATCGGTTCGACGATACTCTGAAAGTCGGTACTCCGCATTGTGTTTGCACCCATTTCGCTCTCCTTTTAAATTAAGCGCTGATTAGATAGCGACTTTGTTAGCTACAAACTGATGGCGAGCGAGGGTTACTAGAACCTTCGTGAACGCATCACCCCAATCATTATCGACAGCACGATCCTTGTCGATAATACGGAACTGGCCTTGGGCAGCAGCGCCCACCAGTGTTGAGCTCAGGGTACATTGCGAAATGCCTGAACCTTGGTTTGAGATATTCGTTAAATCGGCTTGATCGCCGATAGCTGTACTGGCTAGTGAGCCATCAGCTTGAACAGAATATACAGTTTCTTTATCGTCACAAACGTAAGCGACGATATTGGTTGCGCCGACCACGCCACCTGTAGGCCAGGACTGTGAAACGCAGCGCTTGCCTTTCGCATCGGTGTATTCGCAACCCATGAACACGCCGAGTAAATCGGAAGCAGCAGCGCCTACAATCACAGTGCCGTTCGTATTGAGGATTACGGGCTGATACTTATTGAGCTGAGTGCTATAAGCAGCAGAGATAGGGTACGGGTTCTCGCGGATCTGGCCTGAAGGATGCCGAGAAGGAATGAAACCGTAGCTTGCAGAAGTTGCGGACATTTTGGACTCCTAAATCAGTTAAAAACCGGAGCGTGTTTCGATTTCCCAAGGGATTTGAAACCGTCTTCATCCGGACTAGCTACTCCACGAGCATTCGTATCCTGGAGAGCGTTGTTATCGCGGAGCATTTGTTCTTCTTCAAGAGGTTTCTCATGGTGGAAATAAGCCATCATTTCCTGATAGAGTTCCTCACGAATCTTGAACAATAGCATCTCGTTACAGGCCACAAAACCTTCAAACTCGCCTGAGCGCACCTTATAGGTATCAAATCCTTTAACGTCCTCAGCCTTGACAGGCTCATACCCGACGCGCATCCGTTTGTGGATAGGGTCGTAGGAGTTGGTGGTTGACAACCAGCACAGGTGAAATCCCGGAACTTCCGGAGGCGTAGGCAAAGCATTTTGTTCCCATTCGTCGCGGAAGTTTGCGCGTCGTTCAGGGGCACTGAAAGCCGTGCCATCCTTCTCGGTGCGTTCTTTGTCTGCGACACTTCGATCTTCACGACTATCTTCTCCAGCAGACTTTTTTAAACGGCTATCGCCGCCCAAGGTCTCATTGTTTGATCCAGTAGTCATGATATCAATTTCCTTTGTTTGTTTTGTCGTAATCACGATAGCGTTTTATCGCCTCATTGCGCTTTTTGGAGTCATCCCATAAACCAGCGTCTTTCATAGCTGAAACACGTTCTGGAGATAAGCGGAAAGTCCCTTTGGCAGCATTCGAAGTATTAGCTTCGCGTCCCGAACCAGCGACGGGACTTTTAGGTTTTACCCTTTGAGCACCATCGTCTTGTTGCACTGTAGCACCTTTTACACGGTGCGGCAAGTATTTTTTGAGCCTTTTATTAAGCTCCTCCCAGTACTCCTTAGTCTTGGGATCCCAACCTTCGGATGCCAGCTTGTTGTCGATGGTGCGGGTAATCAGAGAATCTTCATCCGGGCTATCCGGACGATACCATGTATGTTGAGACATGAAGTCATTTGCATGCCGCACAAGGGTCGGATCAAGTGGTGCGGGTTGGCTTTGGCGCTGGTTATAAGCCTTCTTGACGTTATCAAGCTGGTTATAACGATCACGCGCAATAAGCATCTTTTCAGTGGCGTCCGCGATCATCTCACCGTTACCAGCTTGTTGGCCGATTTTGATCTGCTCTTTGAAGTGGCTGTAGGCGTTCTTCGTCTGGGTCATGGCATTGTCGATTTGAGCCAATTCCGATCCGGTAGACCTACGTTCGATTAATGCGATACGCTCTTCTAGCTGTCGCCGAGCAGTACGCTCAGATTCTAATTCACGGCGAGTGCGTTCTTGTTGCTCCTTCTGGCGAGCTTTGCGATCTTGACGTTCCTGACGACGCTGTTCACGGATCTTTTCGCGTTCTTCCGGCGTTTCTTCCTTCTTCAGTGGATCACCTTCTCCTTCAGCCTCATTTTCGGTAGCAGGGTCTATTTCGACCACAACACTACCATCGCCTTGGTCACCGAGTTTAGTCTTGTCTTCTGCAATACCAGACTCTAGGTCGTCCTCAGGGTCTAAATCGTTGTCTAATTCATCGTTCACGTCAATATCATTTGGCATTATTTTCTCCAGTCAAACTTTCCTGATAAAGTTTCTCTTTCAGCAGATAGCCTTCTAGCGGCCAGATCTCGTTCAACGCTTTCTCGTAGGCTATTTCTTCGCCCACAGCTTTGTTGAAATTAAGAGGGCTGACACAAGCTGATTCACCATTCACAGTGAACCCGTTTTCTAGAAAGATAGTGCAGATCGTTGTTGTAGTGTCGGGCACAACCAGATAGGTTACTCCCTTTACTTTGGCTTTGATTGAATCTAAGGTGACATGATTCATAGTATATATGTCTCCATATCTAGTGGACTTCCGTAGACCCGTTCAATGATTTCGTGGTCATTGCAAGTCACGAAGTACACTTTATCTCCTGTATCCTTGTTGGTGACCGTCCTGCGCTGGCCTCCCCACCGAGGGATGATAACGAAGTCTCCAGGCTCACACCAGATTCCTTCTCTCCACGGCTGTCCTGTTTCGCGGTTACAGAAAGCAAGTGGGCCGAGAGCGAGAACTCGCGCTACTTGGTTATTCCACAATTCTGTTTCCCTAGTTTCCTCAACCAATATAATACCGCCTTTGGAGCTAGGCTTAGACGAAATCAGTTGACACAGGACGCGAGCGCCGGTGGGAATGACTTTAGGATTGGCTGTTGGGAATCTCGATAATACTTCTGCGTCTGTTCGCCAATCTTTTTCGGCGACTACGGCTTCCTGTAGATGCGGGAGCATCCTGATAGCGGTCATTGCAAATCTCCGTACGAGAATTATCCGGTAGTGTTGTCCTCTCTCTCAAGCGTTACCGGAGGGAGCGCTTCCCGATCTGCAGACCGGTGAGAGAGGACGGGATTACTATAACCTAATCTATTAGCGTGTGGCAACCTTTATTTGTCCGTATCGTCATTCAGCAATTCCATAAGAGCAATTAGCGCCTCTTGATTGCCAAGGTAGAGACCAACTTGTCGGTTGTACTTTGCCAGATCATCAACGGGATATTCGCACATAGAGACAGCTATCTCCGTCATGCGATTTTTCAACACTGACACGAGTTTTTCCTCGATCATAATGTAGAGCCTACTTTCAACGAATCAACATCAAGAACTAGGTTCTTGCCGACTTCTTCAGTAGCTGTACCCTCAACGCCAGAGATTTTGGTTGTGATGGTTTCGCCTGTGCCCTTTGGCTCATCCTCAGCCTTTTCTTCATCACCACCCAGATCTACCATTTCAACCTTCACACCGTTAGCTTCGTAGTCAGCACTACCGAATTTCCGGTTACAATATTCCTCAATTGTAGCGCAATCGGACACCACTTCTTCATCGGTTAAGCCAGAAGGATAAGTAACATTGAATTGTTTCATTTTAGTTCCTTTATTGGAGAAGCATCGAAAGTACATCGTCGTCATCAGGGTTGTTGCGGGGTACTACGCGAAGATTTGGCCGATTCGGGGCGTTTGATGTTGGCTCATTAGGCTTTGGAGGTAGCACTGTGTTAGTGGTGCGCGTACTGTTGCGCCGCATGGCTTTACGCGTAGGCACAATAGGCTCGAGAGGCGTTTTTAAAGGCGGGGTAATGGGTAAGGTACTAGCTATTTTGCGCCGTATATCGGATTGTGTCCGTTGATGGTGCTGTGCGAACATCATCATGGTCGAAGCACGTGATCTTCCAGGACCGGTGGAGAAAGTTACGTCCGGGTCAAAGCCTCTAGCTACGAAGTTGGCAGTGGAAACTTCCAAGGCTAGGCCAACCACAGTCCCAACATCGGGTAAGCTCTCGATGAACGTGCCGCTATTGATATTGAACAATCTGTAACGAGGTTCTGTGATAGCATTGCCTGATACACCGAATGTGCCTGAGTCAGTATAGATCTTATACGTCGCGCTAGGCTTTAGCGTAGCGTTAGGGAAGGTAGTTCCAAACGAGCCGGAAACGGCATTGATTTGAGGCATTCCTGCTTCAATACCGGCTAAGTCAGTGTTGCCCTCAAGGTAGTAGACGTACCAGTTCCCTACCGTATCTAGTTGTCCCCAATTAGCTACGGTGTAGTTATTGAAGTCGTCCTGAATCGATCCGGATACATTATCAAACTCAGCCCAACTATTCGTAGTAGAGAATCCGTATCGCCCTTGCGGTAGCGGGAACGAATCAGTGACCGTGGTGACCAGCGTACCGTTGACCCACGCTATGATAGCTCCGCTAGAAGGGTCGTAAGAAATCCGTACCCTACTCCAAATACCTATAGGCGAAATCAACGATCCCGATGCCATGACCCCGTTCGTACCATTTGATCCGTTGATACGGGACAACTGCCATTGAGTAGGGTAGAGCGTGAAAGCGTAGTTGACTAGGGGATTAGCGCCAAACCCTCCAGTGATAGCAAATCGGATACGTGGTACTTCATAGGCGAAAGGCGCTGTGTCAGTCCGTAGTTGCTTCCTGCATCGGATATCAGTAGTGATATCAATTGCGCCTGTGAAAGTGTTAGCCGTGTAGACGTAACCTTCGTGGGATACACCTGGAGCGTTAGGCGCAACGGTCTTAATGTACAACATTGCATTGGAACCAGCGCGGTTCAGCCCTACTGGATAACCAGTGACCCCGAACACTCCGGCCACGGCTGATAAGGTGTGCCCTTGATCCACTACGGGATTACGTTGTGTCACCGTGAATGACCCAGAACTTACGGTTATTCTCCGTGGATGGATCGTTGTTACCGAATACGGGGTAGCTGCGAAAGAGCCAGAACCGACTGCGAGTTTATGGCTCCATTTGAACCCAGCGCCGTGCCCTGTCGAAGTGTACGATCCACTTGTTGTGTTTAAGCCACGACCATAACCGAGAACCGCCGCATAACCTGTAGACGATACGGATGCTGATCCGGCATTCACATTCCTATTGGTGACAAGATTAGCGCTGTATGTCGAATCAGTGTAGGACCCAGAATCGATCGTCATTGAATACACTTGCGCTTCAGCAAAGGCGACGAACATGCCCACGCTGTCGCCTGAGCCAAGGAGCGGTGAGGACGTGGCTCCTGTCGCTGTAGCAAACTTGAACTCGGTTACTACTGACTGCCCTGTAGCGCCAGATCCAGTGGCTGTTTTGGAACCACCTCCTGCTGTGAAGCCACTAGACACTGACAAGCCAGTAGTTTCAGCTTCCGTAGCCATAGCACGGAAGAACAGATATTCTCGCGAAGGTAATCCGGATAGAGTCAAGGATGGAGATCCAGCTCCTGATCCGTATTGAATAGAGCCTGCGACGACAGCCGTACCAGAAGCATTCGTAACCTGTCGTATGATACCAGCTTTGGAAGTTATTGAACTACCAAAGTTTATTGTGACAGAACCACCGGAAGCGTAGGTGCTTCCGGTGATCACTTGCATGAACATGGCGCAGGTTGTACCATCACCCGCTGCGCCAGAACTCATTGTGTATTCACCAAGCTTACTCCATGTGCCGTGGGTATCCGTCACACTGGTGATATCATTACTCGCGCCCGTTGTCGTAGTCGTATTATCGCAGGCTACAGACATGATCAATATGTCGCCGACAGGAACCGTAGTTCCTGGGCGGAATATTGTCAACGAATTTCCAGAAGTGGAGTTCTGGCCGGTCGCGTAGTTCTTTACGTCTAACCAAGAAGACATAACTAACCCTTATTAGGCAATCGTCATGATTCCGTTAGTGCCATCCCAAGCCACTGTGAGGGTTTCTGTGTCGTTCAGGGTTACGGCTGAACCATAATCGAACCAACCAATCAGATTACCGCTCCCAGTAGTGCTGTTGTAGAGCACAGCGTAACGGAAAGGACCAACCGCTCCGCCGGAAGCTGTGAACACGACATTAGAGCCGGTCAGCTTTGAAGTACCCGCAGTATTCGCTAGTGCTAGCGAAGCTACAGCGTTACCGCCAGTTGTATACCCATTGCCAGCGGAGATCTGGGTAATGTTGGAGAGGATCGTATTACTGGAGGTCGGTGCAGTGTTAGTCAAACAGACCTTCAGAGCATCGGAACCAAGATTGTGGGTCTTGGAAGCCAGTTGTTGGACAAAATCATTGAACTTATTGAACGCTGCCATCATCTACCTCGCTTGGAATAATAGGTTGAACACCAGTGATACTACCATCCGGACCACGCACTACTCTCTTTGGTGCTGTGAGGTGTTTATGCAATGACTGAATAGCTTGCATCGCCGCCTCTAGTTTTGCGTCGTTCGGATTTTGCTTCGCTCCTGCTGAACCAGCAGGTGATTTCGGTTTAGGCCGTACCGGAGGTTTGAGCATCGGTGGAGCATCTGAATGAATACCAATAGCCCGACCTTGCGGATCTCTGATCACACGTTTTGGTGCGGATAGATGTTGATGTAGGTTCTGCAAGTGTTGGATTATGTCATCAACTCGTGGGTCAGCCTGCGCTTGTTCTGGCTGTGCGGCCGGATCCGGTTGCGCTGTTGGCTGGGCAGCGAATGGTTGGCCCCCAGTACCTGTATCGCCAGAAGTCTGCGTGAAAGCTGTCATGTCAAAATCGTGATCACGCGCAAGTTGAGCTTCTTCTTGTTGCAGCTTGGACTCGATCATAGCCATCGCTTGACTGTTATTCGCTGTCAGAGCAGCCACCCATTGTGCGGTCTGGTTATCGCCTTGGTTCTTGGCTAATTCAGTAATGTGCTTCTGCGTATTGTCCCGCAGGTTCTTAGCCATTTCTACTTGCTGCTTGCTAGATTCCAACTGCTGCGTGAGTGTGATTTTATGATCACGCTCTAGCTGAATCTGTTGTTTATCATACTCAGCTTTGCGGTTAACCTCAGCCATTGCTACATCATAAGTGGCTTTGATTGCTGGATCTTGTTGGGGCTGAGGAGCGAACTGCTGCGCCATCTGCTGGATCTGCTGTAACTTCGGCATGATAGGCTGCATGTCCATATTCAGCTTCATTAGCACTTGCGTATTCTGTTTGGCGATAGTATCTTCCATCTGCTTAGTAGGCGTCTGCCCTGCAACTTGGTCAAAGTGCGTATATTGATTCATCAAGTCTGCATAATGGAAACCGACATGCTCACCAATATGACGTATCATATTTTGCATGATCTGAGTACCGAACATCGGGTTAGCAATGACAGGGCTTGTGCAAAATTCTATGTGAGCCCAGATATGCGCCATGTGATTTTGCTTAGGCAACGCGATAATAGGCTGTCCATGCATTGCGGCGATATTTTCAGCCGAAGGATTCATGTTCTGTGGCTTCGGCGGCTCTGGCAGAAGCTCGTCTACATTAGGTAGACGTAATCGGTGCAGCATACTGCGAGCCAAAGCGTTTAGATTCCATTGTTCTTGTGGGAACATCTGAACTACCTGCGCCGCACCTTGCATCTGGGCGAATCGTTGGCTTTCGCTAAAGATATTCGGATCACTAACAGGGATCACATCGTTTGAGTGGTTGAATTCCTCGCGGGAGATAGTTAAATCTCCTAGCTCGGCCACTGTAACATGGTCGTCCATGAATGTGCGGTTGATGCGACACAGGATATTCAATGCTTTAGCTTGACTATAGTGTAGGCGAGCGTGGATAGCGCTGTAGGTCTGACTACCTTGTTCCATCACCGCCATTGTCGTACCCACTGGAGTACGATCGCCGATGTTACTCATGCTATCTTCGGCTGTAGCCACTACGCTCTTACCGGCGTCAGTCAACCAACCGAGCAGTTGAAACAACACAGCACTCGGAGGATTATACGGCATGGACATGAGCACCTTGCGGATGTCATCTGTCCCGGCAGGACCTTCAATCTCAGCAATCTGTGTGGCTTCGACCTCTAAATTTTGCCCACTAACTTTCCCACCACGTAGTTTGACCAGCGTCTGGCTGTTGTTGATGTGAGCCGAATCAAGCAGAGCACGTAATGCCCCAGTTGCAGCGCCTGAAAGGCCGCCAATAAGATGAGGAAAGCCGATAGCATAAGCACCTCTCCAAGGAATAAACTTCCACTCGACCATCCAGTCTAGCTTTTCAAATTTCGGGTCGTGTGGTTCCCAATTTCTGTACACCGACAGGACTTCTTCAGTGTATAAATCGACTGTGACGATATACGGAGCTGATTTCCCTCCTGTAACATCATCTTGATCAAACGATTGGTAAGTGTAAATCTCGTAAACGTCGCGCAAACCATCGTCATTGTACGGGTCTGATTCTTTTCCTTCAATTTTCTCGTTAGCGACGCTAGTGGCTGAGCCTTCGGGCGCTTCTGGAGAAATATCCGTATTCACTACATCACGATACAGGCCTTCTTCCACTCGGCTGTTTAGTTCTTGCTTAGTAATGTGCTGAACGTGGGTAACGCGAGGGCTAGTGTAGAAATCAGTGGCGGAGTAGGGCAAGAAAACGTCGTCAATTGCCACGAATTCTGTGCGCGGACGGTTAAATCGACTATCATACCAGAATTTTTGGTATTGACTCCCACCCATAGGCAACTGGGTGAGCATCTGTTCAAGTTCTGATCGGTATTCTCTGATCTGGGTCGTAGTCTGCCAATTCAGGTAACTCGCTTTACGCGTAGCAAGATCGATCTTCGCTTCATCTTCTTTGCCATAAATCGCTGTGCGCACAGGACCCGAGGGTGGAAACAACTCCTTGATAGCTCGGGAAGCAAAATCAACGCAAGCTTCTGCCATCATAGGGTGGACAGCGCGGCTTGCACCATGAAAATCCGCACCGCCTGGAGCTTCATTCCCTAACCCAGTCCGGCGCATTCCTTCTTCGTACTGTTCGTCCCGGCGTTTCCGCGATTCTTGATCGTGGCCTACGAGTTCAACAAGATCCGCCCCAAGTATATGGAGCGCATTTTCATCAAATAGCTCAGCGAGGTTGACTTCAAAATTAGACTCCTCGTCTGGCATATCCTCGGCGAAAGTGACGTCGGCACTGCCATCGTCTTTTTCGTCCACATCTAGCTCAGTTTGCTCGTTGTTCTCGTCATCAGGGTTTAGCGTGATGTCGTGGTTGTAAGCCTCATCCATGGGGAAGTCAGACACTGGGTCAACGTGCCGATCTCTTTCGTCTGACTTAGGGAATTCTGGCATTATATGACCTGTCGAGTGTTATTCAAGAGTTGCCATAGCGTAGCATACCCGCTGCACCATAGCAACTATTATCTGTCAGCAATCGTAAGGATTACGCCGTGACTTCTTCTCTGCTTCGTCATCGGCATATCGCTCCTCTATCTCGCGATGATCGATCACCAACCAGTTCTGATCACGAAGCAGCGATAGCATCTGGCTGAATGTATCAGTGAAGTCATCGTGCAGACTGAGAGGGAATACGCAGACCTCGGTGACGAAGTCAGTAGCCCACGTCACTGGTTCCCCTTGTACTTTCGAGCTTTCTAGCAAGTAGACGCGCCCGTTCGCTGGCAAGTGCGATACAGCATGGAGCCGTTGCACCTTATCCATCCGGCCGGGATTATATGCTCGAACAGGGACATTGGTTCTGTTCAAATCTTGAATCAGTGTTATTCCCGAACCTTTCTCCTCGATTAGCACAATATCAGGGTTTTGTCCTGGGTCGTGCATATCTCCTGGAGTCCCACCATACTTCGCTTTGTACTCGTCCTGTACCCGTTGCCGCAACTCAGGGTATTGCATGTGATCTGTCCACGCGTCCAATAGCATAACACAATGGACCTTGTCTTCGTTCTCGAAAACGCCCCATGTCGTACAGGCGGTCGGATCGTTGTGCGTCTTCTCAGTAAATGCTGTATCATAACTTTGGATGATGTACAAGAAGAATGGCAATTTCTTCCCCGTAGGCCACATTTTGAACCAGGAACGTTTGATAATCCCCTGTTCTTCCAAATTAAGAACCTCAGCATGGATCTCCTGCCGCCCGAGTGTCGTGCCTTCATACTGGGTGATCTGATTGTAAAACGTCGCAGCCAGATTGCTTCGGTTCTCATAGCTCGATCCGGATGTAAGCTTCAGCCGCTTGGTAGGATCTTTGTACCACTTGAGAAACATTTGCACAAGCGGAATCGGCTTCGGTGTTGTGGTGATGCATACTTGAGGGTTGACGCCGAGCCGGAGACCGAACATAGCCATATCCCACACCCGTTGAATCGTCTCCGCGTTTCCGCTCGCCCAACCAGCGATTTCGTCCATCCAGATAGCATCATGTTGCGGACCGCGCAATCGCTCAGGTTCTTCTGCTGAGTACAGTGTCGCTATCGCTCCATTCGGCCATGTGATCCGGCGCTTGGTAGGCTCAAAAATCGGTCTCTCGTGCGGTGCGTGAACATTCAGAATCCCTGATTCACCTTCGACTACGACATCGCGTAAATCGGCACTCGTTGGAGCAATGATCCCGATCCTCCGCTTCCCATGTTTATAGACCCAATCACGAACCTTCTCCGCCCCTGTCCTAGTCTTCCCAAACCCTCGGCCAGCGAGAATCAACCAATACGCCCAGTCATTGTCAACGAATCCTTCCAACTGTTTCGGTCGAGCATTGAACTCCCAATCAGTTATCAACGCTTCCGCTTCCTCTTCGGATAAAGCATTGAAGAACTCATCTTGTTTCTCGGGCGGAAGCGCAGCAAGAAGTTCTTTCTGGCTCCGTGCATAATCGTTAGGTACTCGCATTGAGTGCCTCCGCATATTTCATCATCAAGTTGTATGATATTCTCTGTATAGCGTAAGCTTCAAATTCTGACGAAGGTTCCTTCTCACCCATAACCATTCGTTCCTCGCGCCAGATGTGCATCGCTTCGTGAACAAGTATCGCCGCAACTGAAATGCTAGGCTCACCATTATCCAGATTGATACAGACGACACAACGAACACGCTCCCCTTTCGTAACTACATGGGTAGTGGCTAATGCTCCTTGACCTACGAAGTTGGTTTTCTTGGGCTCGTCGACTTTCAAAGATTTGAGGAGGTCATAGAACTGCTTGGGATTTGTGCAGAGGCAGTACTCCACAAATGAGCTTACAAGTACACGATCGCACCACATAATTTTCTTTCTTTTGGTCAAAGAAGGTTGTATTGTACACTGACAATTGGTGGCTGGCAATGGTGTTTAAATGACAACTATGGCGCAAATTTTTAGTGGCGATTTTGTGGGTGACAATCGCTGTTTGGTAGTGGGTAGTAGGTAGTGGGTAGTCGGGAATCGCTGTTTGGTAGTTGTTATTTTGTAAAGTACGATTATTTTTCGACAGTGGGCGGGTGAGCCATAAGGGATTAAAAGGTACTGACAATGGGGTGTCTCGGTCCTCTGTCAATCGTCCTCTGGCTCTGGCGCTACGAGGTATGACCTTGGCCTACGACAACCATGCACTGATGCAACGTTGTCTACCGACAACCATGTGGTATAGCAACGTTGTCATAGTGCAACCATGTCATGTAGTAACATAGCACAGTGTAACACTGCCATACGACAACGTTGCTATGCACCAACACCAGTTGTCATATGGTAATGTTACCTATCAACAATGTTATTGATCAACAATATTATTTCTTAGCAATGTTATTGTCAGACAACGTTGTCATAGGACAACATCATACCGCGCTGTGTTCGTTGCTTCAGCACAACATTGCTATAATGTATTTCAAATATATTTTAAGAATAGTGAAACTTTACTTCCTGTTCATTGCCTAACATGTATAGGCAATAAGAATATTTCCTATACGCTCAGGCAATACCGCCTAGCAAATAACTCTTATAAGGAACTACCATGAAAACTCTTACCGTAACCAAAGATTTCCTCACAAGCAACGAATGCACCTCAGAAATTCTTGCAGACATTGCAGTACGCCATTGTAAAATGGAGTCGGATTCTGTAAAGAAACTAGGGAAAAATGGCAAGCTTATCGGCGCAGTGCGCAAATACTTGCAAGATGAAAACAATGGCTATGCCGAATCATTCGCCGCTGGCGAGTTGCAGTTAGACATCTCCGTATTGGCCGACGAATTGCCTGTCGCCAACGTTGCAAAGCCTCGCGCTAGTAGCACAACATTGTCAGGCAGTTACAAAGTTATTCGCGGCAATCTCAACAAAGCACAGGACGGTTCTGAAAAGCAACGTGTCTACGCAATTTTGTTTGAGTGCAACACTTTCGAGGAGTACTTTGCAAAGTGCGCACAAGAAAACCTCAGCAAGATTGTAGCGCAAGGGCGCAAAAATCCTCAGCTCGTTTTCACCGCGCAAGAATTAGCACGCTGGGCTGTAAAATGTAAATGGATCTCAGTAGCGTAATATCTTAGGCCACGGTGCAAGCCGTGGCTTTTCTCATACAGGCAAGGAGAATTACCATGAAACAAGAAATCAACTTAATGCAGCACGAAAAGCTTGTTGTAATTGAGGCTTTGCGCCGTGACATGCGTGCCGAAGAAGCTTTGGCTTTTAGCGACCCACGCTGGGAATACCTACATAAAAGTAACGACGGTGTCTGATCATTAATCAACTGCTTCAACCTATCCTTCGCTGTCACGAGCTCGTGTGTGTTGTGGATATTGGCCGTGAGCTCAACTCCCTGCGTCTCTTTCCATTTGGCTCTGGTCTTCAGCCAGAACTTCGTCATGTCTGGATATCGCCCCGAGAGAGCCATATCTAGAGCTCGCCTCGCCACTAGGGCATTCGCAAGATTGTGGCTGACCTTGAGCTCGCGAACATAGTAGAGCTTCATCATCTTTTCTTCAATATTCAAAACTAATGCGATATCAGCCGAGTCTAGCCCAAGAGCGGACATGACTGATACCTCACGAGCCTGAGCTGCTGAAGGGCGAAATCCGGGCGAGTTCTTTTCAGGCTTGGTCGTGAGACCTTTCTCCTCTAACAGATTTCGGTGGATAGCGTCCAGGCGAATCTTGATCTGCTCAGGATCCTCTTGCGGAATTTCAAGATCGTCCCACTCAAACATATCTACCATTTCCGACATGATAAGTCCTCGCACATGAGTCCTGGATTTGCTGAGGCCAATGTCGCAAGGACAGCTCTGGCTTCGGTCGGTGTCCTGTATTCACCGTAGAGCACACATCGCCATCGAGAACAGTGGTAGTTACTGAGGATTCTGATCGTTTGTTCTTCGGTCAAGAACCCTAGCACTGTGCGATGAGAAAAGAGCCACTTCCACCTTTTTACTATCTTTCGTACTGAGCCAGTTGCCATGAACACAGTCTTCTCGGCTCTATCTTCATCGCCATCGGGTTTACTGTACACGAGCGACGGTTTGACGGCATAGATCTTAGTAGTAGGTCTCATACAATAGTGTACCACGTTCCACGGGCGATGGACAAGTCCAGCAAAGGCTATTATACAGTCTTTTAACAGTCAAATTCAACTGAATTATGTCCAAGAATCAAGGTTTCAAATACATCTTATGTTGCACTGCACACTGCATTATAGAACGTGTAACAAAATGTTACGTCGTGGTACTGTTTGTTAACTTTGCCCTTTGTCCATTTTACATTGTGCCTTTTTGCTACTAAAAACACATGAAAAACCTATGTTGTTGGGTTAGCAACTTGGTGAACAGCTGGAGTAACACTTGCCAATTTTTGTTCGAGAAAAACAAGCACTTACCTATAGACGAATACATGGAGCAGGACTTTTGCCGTCTCGAAAAATAAAAAATAAAAAACGTTTTAAACCTATATACTGCTACGCCCTTAAGCCCACGTTTCGTTGCTATTACACCAACTTTTATGCTGCACTGCACAAATCCCAACCGAGGACGGACAGTCGCTATAAACATTTGCACTTCGCCGCACTTTACGCTATACTTATTCCTGTAGTTACCACATACAGCCAATAAACTAGGAGCCACAAATGAAATACGAATCAGCAAAAACAGCGCAAGGAAATGTCGGCGTGTCATATGTAGCGCAAGCGAAAGCCGACGAGCAAGCAGCAGAGATGGAGGCAAACAATTGTTGGTACTGCTCCGACTGTTCTGACTGCTCCGACTGTTACCGTTGCTCCGATTGCTCCGGCTGTTCCCGTTGTTCTGACTGCTTCGACTGTTCTGACTGCTCCCGCTGTTCCGACTGCTCCGGCTGTTACCGTTGCTTCGGCTGTTCCCGTTGCCCCAACTGCTCCGTCTGTTCCCGTTGCTCCGACTGTTCTGACTGTTCCGACTGCTACCTCTGCTTCCGTTGTTCTGACTGCTCCGATTGTTCTGACTGCTCCCGCTCCTCCCGCTCCTCCGATTGCTCCGGCTGTTCCAACTGCCCCGATTGTTGGTACTGTTCTGACTGCTCTCGTTGCTCCGACTGCTCTCGTTGCTCCGACTGCTCCGACTGCTCCGGCTGTTCTGACTGCTCTCGTTGTTCCGACTGTTCCCGTTGCCCCAACTGCTCCCGCTGCTCCGATTGCTCCGGCTGTTACCGTTGCTCCGACTGCTCCGGCTGCTCCGACTGCTACCTCTGCTTCCGTTGCTCTGACTGTTCTGACTGCTCCGACCGCAAATTCTTCGTAAAAAACGAACTTGCTAATACGTCAGAACAGCCGCCAAAGAAGGTGTATTAAAGAAATACAAGACAGAGGAAAAATCATGACTAAAGAATATGCAGAACAAGTTCACGAAGATCACATCATTGCCCAAGCCGTAACGATACTACGTGGAAGGTTGAGCGACA
>CAJDWW010000021.1_pt1 | contig 27978 bp, 29 predicted proteins | sample 7391721 | NCBI WGS metagenome assembly CAJDWW01 (sample SAMEA7055731, study PRJEB34461) | soil metagenome | biome: terrestrial ecosystem; feature: Peninsula; material: soil | place: Antarctica | collected 2016
ATAGAAGACGAACAGGCACAGGAAGATATCGCATGAACCGTTTCGACTTGAGCCGGAATGCGTTCGGCAAACTGGTATTTTTTTCGCCCGAAACCGGCCTCACCAACGAAGGCGTCATTCCGGTACGTGCATTTCCCATTGCGGCGCCGAACCGTGGAATCGCGATGGTGGATATCGATGGCCACGAACTGGCCTGGATCACTTGCTTGGATGAACTACCGACCAATGTGCGTGTGCTAATCGAAGAAGAACTGACGATCCATGAATTTCTGCCGAAAATTCTACAACTGTCGCATGTGTCGACATTTGCCACGCCGTCCCACTGGCAAGTCGATACCGATCGCGGCGCCACTCGATTCGTACTGCGTACAGAAGAAGATATCCGCCGTATCGCCGAAGCGACACTGGTCATCACCGATGGTAACGGCGTTCAATATCTGATTCCAGATATGCAAGCGCTCGACAAAACCAGCCGCAAACTGCTAGATCGGTTTCTGTAGCCAGCTTGAAGCAACGCCGGTCACTGCAAAGACGTGCTGCCGCACAACCGCACCGATACAGAATATCGTTTGCCACGTATCCGTGTATCCAATGAAAACGCGCTAAAGACCGCGTCAAATCCCCATCATCAGACGCTTGAAAATTCTGATGAAAAGACAAAACCCGAGGTGCGACATGTTATCATTCAGATAATATCATTTCGCCGTTTCTCCTATTTTTCTGTGCGGTCTATTCCACGATGAACTCTCCTGTCAACACCACTTCCCCTCAAAACGGTAGCCGCCGTTTCATTCTCGAGATGCTGGGATTCTCCGATGCCGAAAAATCGATGCTGACATCCACTTTCCGCCTGACTGGAAGACGCGCTTTCTGTTACGCAGAACCCACCGATGCGGAAGATCGTCCGGACATCTATCTGGTCAACTCCGACAATCCGGAAGAAGCCCGTTCGCCCAACGTCCATGCACCCGCAGTGCTAATCGGCCGCAATCCAGCCGATCTTGGTTGGCCTCAGATCGCCAAACCGATTCAGTGGATGCGTCTGTTCGAACAACTTGACAATCTGATGCAAGCGACCTTGCGTGAACGCTCACGCCGTCACGCCGAAACAGATGGTGAATGGGATGGGCGCACCTTCCGACGTTCGGCCGATAAAAATGCACAGCCAGAAGAAATATTTCTGGAGGCGAAGCCGGTCGAGTCCGTACTTGTGGTTGATGACAGTGCGACGGTTCGCGCCTTCATGCGCAGTAAACTGGCGCCGTTCGGTTTCGATGTCGACTATGCGGAAAATGGCGCAGTCGCGATTGAAATGGCGCAGGCAAAACCCTACGCCTGCGTTTTTCTCGATATCCTGATGCCCGGAATCGATGGCTATGAAGTATGCAGACGGCTTAAAGCCAACTCGTTCACCAAGAGTACTGCGGTCGTGATGTTGAGCAGTAAATCTTCCGCGTTCGATAAATTCCGTGGCAGTTGGGCTGGCTGTGATGCGTACCTTGGTAAGCCAGTTGATGAAAATGATCTGCTCGCCACTATCGCACGCTTTCTTCCCAGCGCGCGTCGTGTCGCACAAGCGATTCTGACCCGCGTCGCCTGACGCCACTCACGGATCACATCAGCAGGAACAATTTCGCGCATGTGATGTAATTCATCACATGCGACGAAATCGACACACCATCTCAATGCAGAAAAAACGTCGCCTCATCATTCACATCAATCATCGATTTCAAAAAAGGCAATTGAAAGTTGCCAACTCACGCGGTTGTACGCATCACCATCATTCAAACAAATGCTGCTTAACCGTCTACAAAACCCGAGCTATTTGAAGCGCGGCTGACCTTAGTGATACCCAACTTCCAACACTTCCGTTAAGATAGAGTGCTGGCGCGTTGAGACAATGCGCCGCTCGATGCGAACCACATTCCCACTACATCGTCAGTACAGGCAGTAAAGCAGATGCAAACCATGACAATATCTTCACCCGCCAACATTCCTTTGAAATTGCAATGGGGCGTTATTACCAATGATTACGACGGCGAAACCTTTCTTGCTGAACTCACGATTACCAATACTTCCAACCGCACACTGTCTCACGATTACCAATACTTCCAACCGCACACTGTCTTCTGAAGGCTGGGCGCTGTATTTCAATTCCTGTCGTAAAACCAGACCCGGCAGCGTTACCGGTGGCGTCGACATCGTTCATATCAACGGTGATCTGTCGAAACTAGCACCGACTGCCGAGTTCAATGAATTGAAGCCCGGTGAAAGCCGTACCATTTCATACGTCGGCCTGTTGTGGGTGATCCAAGCCACCGATGCTCCACTCGGTTTTTATATCGTCTACGATGACGGCACGCCCGATGCGCGTGCGGAAGCGATCGGCGATCCTGAAATTGCTCCCTTCGTCAGCCTCGGGCAACGCAATCGTAAACCGGGCGATGTATTGCCATGCATAACGCCAGCACTGCGCTACCAAGAAAACGCAGCCACTACGTTATTGCCACCATCAGCGATTGGCCGCATTACGCCCTCACCATTAAAGGAAACACCTGCGACTGGCGAATTTCTAATCAATAGCGCAATGGTGATTGTGCATACTGCCGAACTAAAAACCGAAGCCAACTTGCTACAAAAATCGCTGGCGGCATTGGGTATCGTTACCCGTTGTGCGTCAGAAGGTCATGGCATTCAGCTGCGACTTGGAAAAATTGAGATTGATGGCATTCATCATTCCGACGAAGCTTACCGGCTCGATATCACACGAGATGGCATTGTCATCATCGGTGCCAGCGCGCACGGTGTGTTCAATGGCATTCAGAGTTTACGACAATTATTCCCAATAATGGCGTGGCATGGTTCGCAAAACTCGCTCGCGGTTCCGCTGACACAGGTGATTGATTCACCTCGCTTTGAATATCGCGGCATGCATCTCGATGTCGGGCGCAATTTCTCCAGCAAGGAAACCATCCTGCGCATGCTGGATGTGATGGCCTTGTACAAACTCAACAAATTCCACTTCCATATCACCGACGATGAAGGCTGGCGCATCGAGATTCCAAGTCTGCCGGAGCTAACAGAAATCGGTTCGAAACGCGGCTTTACACAGGATGAACGCGATCATCTGGTGCCATCATTCGGCTCAGGCGCGAAAGTGGAAGGCTCGCACGGTACCGGCTTTTACAGTAAAGCCGATTTCATTGAAATCCTGCGCTTCGCTACCGAGCGCCATATCGAAGTTATTCCCGAAATCGATGTGCCAGGTCACGCACGCGCCGCCATCAAGGCGATGGAAACACGCTATTTCCGCCTCAAGGCTCAGGGGAAAGATAAAGCGGCGGAAGAATATCTACTGACCGATTTTGACGATACTTCGGTCTATGAATCAGTACAACTATGGCATGACAATGTCGTTTGCATCGCCAAAGAATCCTGCTATCGCTTCATCGATACCGTGGTGTCAGACATCATCGCAATGTTCGACGAAGCCGGTGCACCATTACGCACGATGCAAACCGGTGGCGATGAAATTCCACACGGCGTATGGGAAGGTTCACCGCTGTGTCAAAAGTTCATGGCAGAGCATCGCATGCAGTCGATTCAGGAATTACTCAATTACTTCCTAGGCCGCTTCAGCGGCATTCTGAAAGAACATGGACTGGTGATGGCCGGTTGGGAAGAAATCGCACTGACTAAAGAAAAAGCTGGTGACAAGGAAATCTGCACACCTAACCCAGCCTTTATCGGCGCCAATTTCCGTCCTTATGTATGGAACAATCTATGGGGAATGGGACAGGAAGATTTCGCCTACAAACTCGCCAATGCGGGCTACGAAATCGTGCTGTCGAATGTGACCAATCTGTATTTCGATCTAGCCTATGAAAAGGATCCGGACGAGCCCGGTTATTACTGGGGTGGTTTTCTTCCGACACGCAAGCCATTCGAATTTTGCCCACTCGATATTTACACAACAACCGTAGTTGATGGCTGGGGCAAACCGCTTGATCCCGCGATGGTTGCCAACCTGACGCAACTGACGCCCGAAGGACGCAAAAATATTCTTGGTATTCAGGGACAAATCTGGGGTGAAAATGCGCGCAGCAATGAGCGTGTCGAACATTTTTTTGCGCCGCGCGCAATCGCATTAGCAGAACGCGCATGGGCGGCCGATCCCGGTTGGACCAGCATCAGCGATAAGACACAACGTGATGCGAAAATCAATGCAGATTGGAATAGTTTCGCCAACCGACTGGGACAACGCGAACTCCCTCGACTAGACAGTTTTCTCGGCGGCTACGGCTATCGGATTCCCGTGCCCGGCGCAAAAATTATCGACGGCACACTGCACGCAAACATCAGTATGCCAGGAACCACCATTCGCTATACCAGCGATGGCTCGCAGCCGAGCACATCATCCCCTGTGTATCAAGGGCCAGTCGCAGTCAGCGGTAGCGTCAAGCTCGCCGCATTTACTTCCACTGGACGTCGCGGCCGCGTAGTGACCGCCGTTTAAACGCGGATGCTGCAAAAAGAGACGGCCTCAAAGGCCGTTTTTTTACGCCAGCTCACTTCGTAACATCAGCCTCCAATCTCGCTCACGATCTGTTCGCAGAGTGCATGCGTTTCAAGTGCATCGCGGGCTGAAAACCGCGGCGTAGTGTGATGCGCAACGCATTCAATAAAATGATCGACGATCTGGCAAAAGCCTCGTCGAAAAAGAATTGGATCCCAATCATTGAAGGCGGTGTGCTGCTCCCGTCCGTTGTGATAATGAATCGTATGTGACAAGCCATCGACACGCCATTTATTGCCGGGTCTGATTACTTCGAGCACTTCCTCAGTGGTGCCACTATCGCGATGCATCATGCCTATCGCGATGCCTTCCGATCCTTCGAGCTGTAGTATCACTTGATGAAGCAACCCATCCTTTTGCATCGATGACACTCGTACCGATGAATTTTGAGAGCCGGATAGAAAGCGCAACGTATCCACCACGTGAATGAAGTCATCAAAGACGAAACGTCGTGCGTGATCAGGAAGATGCAAGCGATTTTTCTGCATGATGATCGTTTGCTCGCCGTCACCATTCTGCAACGCGGCGACCATCGGCGCGAAGCGTCGATTGAAACCCGTCATCAAAATTAGATTTTGTCGTTGCGCGAGATCGACCATTCGCTGTGCGTCGGCCAAGCGGTAAGCCAACGGTTTGTCGACGTACACATGAATCCCCTGCTCCAGCAGCTTGGTCACGATTTCCGGATGCGACTCAGTGGCGCTATGAACAAAGGCCGCGAGCGGCTTGTTCGATCCATGCAGAATATTTTGTAAATCACAGGTCGTCTCTGCAATTCGGTACTGGTTGGCGACCGCATGCAGAATCGAGGAGTTACGCGTACATAAGGTCAGCTCGATGTCGCTGCGTGTCGCCAATAATGGCAAATAGGCTTTACGGGCAATATCGCCCAGCCCAATGACAGCTATTTTCATATTGTAATTTCCCCCAGCACAAGGTTCGCAGTATTACATACCAAGTTAAGCGTGATTATTTTCACGTCTGCACGTCCGCTGTTAGTAATCAATGCCAAGTCTGCCGAATATCAATTCTCGGCGGCGACGGAATGGAATCATAGACACTTGTTGAATGTGAATGTGGAAGTGAAAAGTTAATGCTTGAAACCAGTTATCTTGCGTCCGACCGCTTTGAAGTTCGGTCAGATCTGTTTGCCAAGAGCAAACAGCTATTTTCAACAATGTTGGCTCCAATTCAAACTTGGCGCTGGCGGAAATTTCTGCGCTCGCAACCTTTGCTGGCTAAAATTTCCGAAAGCTCGCCATCCTTGCAAACCAGAATATATCGCCCCTATCTGACTTCGCATCTCAGCATCAGCCAACGTGTCGATTTATTGATCACGCATTATCGACTTGCAGTCAATGCAGGACTCGGCAATTCAATAAAAAGAATGTCCTCTCAGCCTCTTCTGATCAGTGATTTTTCCGGAAAATCTGGCACCCGCTATCAATTGACATTAAGTGCGATTGATCCGCAGCATGATGACGGTGAATTTGTACTACGTTTAAAAACTGGTAATGATTGTATTTACACTGCCGCCTTCAGCTTAGTCGAGCAGCAGCGCACGATGCAGTTAAAGCTCGGCGGGCTGCATGGCTTGCTGGCTACCGATAACATTCTGCGCATCAAAAATATTACCCGTGATTTTTTCGGGTGGCGTCCCCGCAATCTGATGGTGTCAGCGGTATCCGAAATCGGTCGCGGCATTGGTTGCACGAATTTAATTTTGATTGGTAACCAACATCGGCTACGCTCCAGCGACAAACGAGTATGCAAAAAATCTTCCAATTATCATCATATCTGGCAAGAAATGAATGCCATTGTACGTGAGGATGGAGATTTTGAATTGCACTGTAAGCGATCAGAAATGGCGCCAGCCGATATAAGAGGAAGCTCGTCAACGACGATACCGGCGCTATCGACACGAGAGGCCTTTTCACGGATAGTTATTAGCGGCATCGGCAAATGGATTTCGCACGAAATTGGCCATTCCTAGCAATGCGATTTTACAGCTGGCTTCCCGTTGAAAAAATAATACAGCTGGTGTTGATGCTGATAATTTTCATCGCTGCAGCAAATCCTGCGCTGGCAGCTTTGCCGTATAACGAACAAGCAAATGCGCAGCACGACATCGCTCGAGCCTTCGCACAAGCCAAACTGAGCAACCGTAAAGTATTGATGATATTTGGCGCCAATTGGTGCCCTGATTGTCGTCGTTTCGACCGTTCAATTCACAATGGTGAGACGCCAATCGACCCCAAGAAATTCGTCACGGTCAACATCAACGTCGGGAATTTCGACAAGAATCTTGAGTTAGTGCGCGCCTACGGCAACCCCATCAGAAAGGGGATTCCCGCCGCCATAGTACTAACCAGTGACAAGCAGATTCTCTATCGTGGCTCATTGGCCAATTTTCTGATGCCCCATCGCCGTCTAATGAAAATCACGCTACTGGCAGTCGCATTATTGGTGATGATGCTGGCGGCGTGGTTTGTGATCGTGCGTGTCAGACGAACAAACGGCGCATCGCATTGATACCCGGCGTCGTCTACTCCATCAGGGCGACGGAAATAGCAAAGCTGCTACGTACCATCCAATTTTCATCGGTAAGTCACCCCTCGCGCTGAACGTTTACAATCACTGCTTCGCCTATGGCTGATCGTCAATGCCATCAACAGGCTCGCAGTTGCAACGTCTATTCTGGCAACCGAGTTTTTTACGTCCCTGCTATAAAGAAAACCATGCTGCGTAAAACAATACTGCCAACGTTACTGATTATGCTGATACCCGCCATCGCGTCCTCCACGCCCACGACATCGATAACGACTTACGATAAAGCTACGCCATTAGTAGCCTTCAAAGACATAGTTATGCCCTTGCGCACGATTGACCCATCCGATCACCATTTTAATGATCTGGCAGCATTTGGCGACGCAGTAGGTAATGCGCGCTACGTGGTGCTGGGTGAAAAATCTCATGGTGAAGGAAACGTCTTTTCACTGAAAGTGCGACTAGTCGAATACCTGCATGAGAAACTAGGGTTCGATGTGGTCGCGATGGAAAGCGGTATTTATGAGGGCGCCAAGATTTCGCAATTGCGTCAGCGCGGCACGCCACTACGAGAGCTGGCAAAGGGAAATCTGTTTTTTATGTACGCCGGTTCTGCGCAGATTACGCCTTTGTTTAATTATCTCGATCGGCATCAACAGTCGCCCCATCCACTCGCTTTCACGACGTTTGACAGCCAGCAAAGCGGTGGCCTGTCACAACAATCGATGATGATTGACCTTGCTGCAGAATTGATGCGGCGTCAGTCCAGCATCCCGCGAGATCCCGCGTGGCGTGTTTTTGCCGCGCGCTGCAATGCGCTATTTCGACTGGAACGCAGCGTACCACCCGCAGCCGAACAGCAGCGATTTTTCGCGATGCTCAAACATATCGATGCAGTGTTGGCTGACGATCCCGAACAGGAAACAGATTTTCCTAGTGGTGCCGGTTTCTGGAGACGCATCATTGCCAGCATAGGTGCGCAAGCGGAATCGTTGTGGATCGAAGGAAATCAGTTGGTCAATCATCCACGTGAGCGCGAGATGGCCGCCAATATGGCGTGGATACTACAACACCACTATGCCGGCAAAAAAGTGGTGATTTGGACTCACGATTTTCATGGGCAAAAATCATCATTAATTGCAGGTGAAGAAGGCATGATGGCGCGACTGCGACACACGATGCCGACCGACGATTTTTATCATGTCTACTTCACCGGTCATCATGGGAAATACGTGGATTTTAATAATGGAAAGCAGATAGATATCCACCCGCCGCTTGCAGGCTCGATCGAAGCTTGGCTGCATCAAGCAGGTATCAAGCAAGGATACGTCGATATAAAAACCGTGAAGAACGCCGGCATCGATATTGAAAAAATGGGCGTATCAGATTATCTGAATGAGTTTTCCAGTAATGCGCCATCGGTAGGGAAATTTACCGATGGTGTGTTTTATCTGGATACGATCAAGCCTTCGACCACCATCCCTACCGCTGATCGACCGCACGACGATCACAGCAAGCGGTAGTTTGATGGCGTGAATTAACGACCGTTTATTTATTAACCGCTTCCTTGAATGCTTTGCCGGCAGAGAAACGAATGGTTTTCGCCGCCGCAATTTTGATTTCCTCTCCAGTACGCGGATGACGACCGGTGCGCTCCGCGCGGCTGCCTGGCGCAAACGTGCCGAAGCCGAGCAATTGCACCTGCTCGCCGCTGGCGACTGCTTTAACGATGCGGTCGAACATCGTCTCTAATGCGTGCGCTGCGACTGTTTTCGGCAAATCACATGCCGTCGAAACTGCCTCTATCAATTCTGCCTTGTTCATATATTTCCCTTTTCTAAATCAATTTTTCGAATCGGCTTTCTGGATGCGCGTCGCCACCACTATTTCAAAATGCATCACAGATCGCCGAGAATGCGATGCGCAAGAGCCTTTGCTTCTTCCAGCGCCTCTTTAGGTGTTTCGGAAACCGCATGAACCATATGCTGCTCGGTCTCGCGCGCCGCGCCGGTTGCGTGTGTAATCATAACCACGCCCTGAAACACACCATCAGGCAAGCTTCTAATATCTGCTTCCGCGATCCAATCCGCTTTCGTATACTTAACCGCTGCCATTTCAACCTCCAGAATCCAGCTATAAAAATCCAAAACTGATTTACCAGGGCCGAGCACGAGCGGCGACGCCTTCTCTCCTGCAATCACGAGGCGACGTGCGACACTCTGTATCCGTGCTTCAAAGGCGCGATAGATATCCGTCAACTCCATCGAGAGACCATGCATGATGCGCAAATGCGCCAGCGCTTCCTTAGTCACGACACATTCACGACAAAGATTTTCGACGGCAACTTCAAATGTCACTCCGTCACGCTGCACGCCAGAATCGGACAAGATTTTTTCCATATTGTTCTCCGCTGAGTGAGTTATCGCTATCGTTGCTACGAAGATAGTAGAGACAAGCGCACGATGGGTTTTGCGAGAGCGCAAGTTATGGCGAGAGAACGCAGGCAGATGTGATATTTCACGTCAGAATAAGAAAAGAAAACATGCGGCTTCTGCGCCGCATTGGCTCGATTACTGAGAGCGAACTAACGTCATGAAACGTCAGCTTGTCGTAATCGGCTCATCAATAAATCAGTTTGCACACTTGATGCATATTCACGTGAGCCTTTTAAATAAATCATGCCGCCAATCGTCGCCAGAAAAGCAAAATCCTCTTCCGAAATGGAGGGGCCAATATGAGCCAAGAACTCTGCATAAGCAGACACGACGTCCTCTAGTGCCAATGTATGTTCGAGCTTGCCGGCCAGATGACTCATGACTGCGATCGCATCTTCTTTTTCCACACTGCCTCCAATAGGATCGTTCTTTATGCATCCAGTTATCGAGATGCTGAGTCATTTTCGGCGCAGGAATCGCGAAATGAAATGTCAAAATGAAAAACGTTCCTGCATATTTTTCAGTTTACTAAGACGAACGTGGTGCGCGTGCGACAATTCATTGAACCGTCGATGACAGTCGCTAGCAAAGCGTCAACTTTCTCGACGCAGAGTACAGTTGCGGAGGTTCGCGCAGACGACGTTTTTGCACAACGCAGCACAATTAACGTAGCTGAATTTGAACGAGGAGAAATTCGATGCATATTGAACAATCAATCAAACTCGATTTCAAGGATGTGCTGATCCGCCCCAAACGCTCGACGCTAACCTCGCGTTCTGACGTCGATATTCGGCGCGAATTCACTTTCCATAATTCGTCGAAAAAATATCATGGCATTCCCATTATCGCGGCCAACATGGACACCATCGGCACCATGGAAATGGCGCGCGCACTGGGCAAGCATGGGTTGTCTGTGGCATTGCATAAACATTATGCGGCCGACGAGCTAGTGACCTTTTTCCGCTCGCTGGAAAAAGAAGGGCTAGCGCCTTCCACCGCGTTTTATTCGATGGGAATCAGCAATACCGATTTCGAAAAATTCGTGAAAGTGATCGCTCACGCTGGCGACACGATTCAATATGTCTGCATCGATGTCGCCAATGGCTATACCGAAGGCTTCATCCATTTCGTCAAAAAACTGCGCGATGCTTATCCCGCACTTACGATCATGGCTGGCAACGTCGTCACCGGTGATATCACTGAAGAATTGATTTTGGCCGGAGCCGATATCGTGAAAGTCGGCATCGGTCCCGGTTCGGTCTGCACCACACGCAAGATGACCGGTGTCGGCTATCCACAATTATCGGCAGTGATTGAATGCGCAGATGCCGCGCATGGCTTGGGCGGGCAAATTTGCGCCGACGGCGGCTGCGTGGTGCCGGGCGATCTGGCCAAGGCATTCGGTGGTGGCGCCGATTTCATCATGCTGGGCGGCATGTTGGCCGGACACGATGAATGCGGTGGTGAGGTGATCGAGCGCGACGGCAGAAAATTCCAGCGCTTCTACGGTATGAGCAGCCGGACTGCGATGGATAAATACGCAGGTGGTGTCGCGCAGTATCGCGCGGCAGAAGGCAAAGAAGTGTTGGTTGATTATCGCGGCCCGGTCGACCAGACGCTGCAAGAGATACTAGGAGGCGTGCGTTCCGCCTGCACCTATGTCGGCGCGCACAAACTGAAAGAGCTAACCAAGCGCACCACTTTCATTCGTGTCACACAGCAGTTGAATGAATCACTCGGAAAGTCATAGCTGAAACGATGAACCATCGTCGTGATATTTTTGGTTGGGTGACTTTTTTGACTACATTGAATGCGTCGTACTGGTGGCGTTGGTACTACAACTAAAATAGCTTACTGAACGCACAGTGGCGCAATACCAAGTCATATGTAGCCGCACTTGAATTAACACTCCCGCGTGACTACAGGCGCTTCTACTGACGCGCACTCTGCAGTTACGTCCATCGCCAATTTCTGCAATACGTGCGCAGCGGCGACCAATCCGAAGCTAGCCGTCACTGCCATCGACGAACCAAAGCCTGCACAATTCAAACCAGTGACTCCCTGCGCTTCGTTGTCGTCGATATCACAGGCGTCTACGCTCTCGGGGAAACGCAATGGCTCAGTAGAAAATACTGCGTCGATACCAAATTTATTTTTCGTACCGCGCGGAAATCGGTGCTCAGCACGCAGCCGTTTGCGCACTTTTGCCAGCAACGGTTCTTGTTCAGTACGACACAGATCGCGAATTTCAATCCGCGTCGGATCAGTTTGCCCCCCCGCTCCGCCGATCGTGATCAAACGAATACCCGCTGCGCGACAATACGCGATCAATGCGGTTTTTGCTGGAACACTATCGATCGCATCGATCACATAATCAAAATGGTGCGCGCCGATCATTTCATCAAGATTTTCGGGGGTAATGAAATCCTCTATTTCAGTGACTTCGCAATACGGGTTGATCTGCACAATGCGTGCTTTTAATGCACCGACTTTCGCCATCCCAAGTGTGTCCGAAAGCGCATGAATCTGGCGATTGATATTCGACTCAGCAATGCTGTCCAAATCAATCAACGTGATATGACCGATCGCGCTGCGTGCCAACGCTTCGACCACCCATGAACCAACGCCACCGACACCAACCACACATATCCGCGCACAACGAAAACGCGCAAGCGCGACCACACCATACAGACGCGCAATACCACCGAAGCGCCGATCGAAATCGATGTTATTCAAGCATGGTTCTGTTGCTTCTGAAGAGAATTTTTCCATCTCTGCATTTTAACGGACGGCAAGCATAAATTTTTCCTCTACAATGAATTCTTATCGGCACTAGGCAGCATCATCGTGTTGACTATCAAGCATTTTCCTCTGCTGTTCCGCGTGATCACGATTTCAGTGGTCGCGCATATCGCGCTCACAGGCGCACGCATTACCGCCTCGCTGCAGGCTATTTCGCTGCACGCTTCAGAATTTGAAATCGGCCTGCTGTTGGCACTATTCGCATTATTTCCTATGTTGTTCGCGGTTCGCACCGGTCGTCTGATCGATCGCATCGGTATTGCACTTCCGATGATTGTGGGCGGTTTGTTGATGGCGTCGGGGTGTGCAATCGCGGCGTTTGCACACGGGGTCTTAATGCTGTATCTGGCAGTGATCATGATCGGCAGCGGGTTTCTCGCGATTCATATCTCGACTCAGCATACGGTCGGCGCGATCAGTACTGAGCTCACCCGCGCGGCAGATTTCGGGTGGCTGTCGATCGGCTATTCGATCTCCAGTTTTTTCGGCCCGGTACTCGCTGGCTTTGTGATCGAGCATGTTCATTATCACGCGGCTTATCTCACCTTCGTCGGTTTTGCAGTGCTATCCATGATGCTGGCGTTGTCGGGGCGACTGCATCGCGTGAAGCCACTTCGTCAGAGTACGAGCGGCGAGCCGCATCACATTTTTGACCTGTTACGCAATGTCGAAATGCGCCGCATCTATGTCGTCAGCGTGTTGCTTGGCTCAGCATGGGATTTATTCAATTTTGTGATGCCGATCCATGGTGCACAACTCGGATTTTCTGCCTCCACCATTGGGCTGATCCTAGGCTGTTTTTCAGCCGCCACCTTTGTCGTGCGGTTAGCGATGCGCTGGATCAATCGCCATTATTCTGAATGGCAAGTACTGACCACTGCGCTGACGCTGGCGGTCGTCTGCTATGCACTACTGCCATTCATGCAGCAGCCGCTCTCGATCATGGTCGTCACCGCGGCACTCGGGATGGCGCTCGGTTCCAGCCAACCAAATGTATTAGCGCTGCTGCACACCGCATCACCAGCCGGACGCGCGGCCGAAGCGGTCGGTATTCGCATCACCATCAGCAATGCCAGCCAAGTCGCTTTACCACTCGCGTTTGGTGCGGCAGGCGCCACGCTCGGATTATTTGCGGTGTTCTGGGGCATGAGCGCAATGATCAGCAGCGGCGTGCCACTGGCATGGCGCAAAGCGGCTCGACGCTGAACATTGCATCAGATTCGTGCACTCGGCAGCGGCTTGATTTTCAACAAAGCACGCATGTCATACTGGCGTATTTTTAATTGGCGCATCTTTCGCAACAAGTCGCATCACGAGCGAAGAGCGCAGATATCAGGGAGAAATCATGTCGATAGCCGATATTCGCAAGGAATATATTCGTGCCAGTTTGACCGAAGCAGACGTCAACGAAAATCCGATTACTCAATTTTCAGTGTGGTTTGATGAGGCTCTCGCGGCAAAAATACCAGAGGCGAATGCGATGAGTGTAGCCACCGTCGATACGAACGCTCGGCCGTCATCGCGCATTGTGCTTATCAAGGATATCGATCAACGTGGTTTTACTTGGTTCACCAATTACGATAGTCGCAAAGGCCATGAACTGGATCACAATCCCTATGCTGCGTTACTGTTTCACTGGGTACTGCTGGAGCGCCAAGTACGCATTGAAGGACGAGTGACACGCGTCTCTGAGTCCGAGAGCGATGCGTATTATCAAAGTCGACCGTTGGGCAGTCGGATTGGTGCGATCGCTTCGCATCAAAGCCGACCGATCGATAGTCGCGAGGCACTCGAACGGCACTATGCGGCAGCACAACAACAAGCCGGCGAGAATCCACAGCGACCCGCATGTTGGGGCGGCTATCGTTTGGTACCGGATCGCATCGAATTCTGGCAAGGTCGCTCGTCGCGTTTGCATGATCGGATTGAATACACACTACAAGAGGATGGAAGCTGGCAGCGTCAACGTTTGCAGCCATAACCCTATCTCGCCACCATAAGGGAGCATCGTTTCACAAAGACGGAGGCACTCGTGTTTTGGGAAAAGAGGCTTGAACACTGGGTCGATCATGTTCGACATCATTCCGCTTTGCCATTGCGGCTTGAATTATGGAATGGGCAGCATCTCGATTTTGGTAGCCACACGCCGCAAGTCACGGTACGCGTACCGTATGCATCAGCGGCGGCGTATCTGCTGACGCCGTCGCTGTCAAATCTTGGCAAAGCGTATGTTGAAGGCAAAATCGAAATCGAAGGCCGTGCACGCGAGATCATCAGCATCGGCAGCGCGCTGGCAACTTACACGCTGAAGCCTATCGGTAAACTTGGGCGCATTTCACGCTCGATTCGTCACACAAAAAAGAAAGACGAAGAAGCAATCCAATATCACTACGATGTTTCCAACGAGTTCTATCGCAGTTGGCTCGACGACAATATGGTGTATTCGTGTGCGTATTTCGAGAATGGCGATGAGGATATCGGTACCGCGCAGCTGAAAAAAATTGATCATATCCTGACCAAAATTCGCGTGCGGCCCGGTCAACGCTTACTCGATATCGGCTGCGGTTGGGGCGCACTGGTGATCCGTGCAGCACAGAAATTCGGTGCGCACTGCGTTGGCATCACACTCTCGAAAAACCAATATTTGCTAGCCAAGGAGAAAGTCGAACGTGCCGGACTTGCCGATCGCGTCGAAATACGGCTGCAGGATTATCGCGATCTGGATGGGCGCTTTGATCGCATCACCAGCGTCGGTATGTTCGAGCATGTCGGATTAAAAAATCTGCCGGTTTATTTCAGCAAGATGCAAAGCTTACTGGAAGACGATGGTGTCGCGATGAATCACGGCATCACGTCAACCGATATCAATAGCGGCGAAGCGGCCTTTGGCGGTGGTGAATTCATCGAACAATACGTATTTCCACATGGCGAACTTCCTCATATCAGCTTAGTACTGCGAACGATGCAGGAATGCGGATTGGAAACGCTGGATGTCGAAAGTCTGCGTCGCCATTACGCTAAAACCTGCAGCATCTGGGCTGATAATTTTGAAACCAACGCGACGGCAATTCATGGTTTGGTAGACGATCGGCGATTTCGCATCTGGCGCATGTATCTGGCCGGCTCATCGTATGCGTTCGATCAAGATTGGATTTCGCTGTTTCAAGTCGTCTGCAGAAAGTCGGGACGCGGAGTCACTTCGATTCCGTGGTCGCGAGGCTATATGTACGCGCACTAAAATCCGATCTGCGCCGCAACACCTGCATCGCTGATATGCAGTTGAGGTGCGATTATTTTCGAGCTCATTCGCGGATTTTATTGGCAAACAATTTCCGAGTTTTAGTGACCTTAGGCTCGACCACAAATGCGCAATATCCTTGCAGCGGATTATCACGAAAATAATTCTGATGACTGTCCTCCGCCTTGAAATAATTCGTCAGCGCTGTCAACTCCGTCACCAACGGTGCGTCCCAGACATTCGCCATTTCCGCGATGACTTGTCGCGCAGTTTCCTGTTGCTGTAGTGACGAAAAATAAATCACTGAGCGGTATTGAGTACCAACATCATTGCCTTGACGATTCAGTGTGGTGGGATCATGTATCGTGAAAAAAATCTCGAGTAGTTCACGATAACTGATGACATCGGAATCAAAAGTGATTTTCACCACTTCGGCATGACCAGTTTTTCCTTTACAAACTTGCTCGTAAGTTGGGGCGATGTCGCCGCCACCAGCGTAGCCAGATTCGACTGCATTCACGCCGTTAATTTGCTGATAGACCGCTTCAAGGCACCAGAAGCATCCACCTCCCAGCACTGTCGTTTCGATTGCCATGATTGTCTCGTGAATATAAGTATTGGTAGTATCACTGTAGCGCACTGAGATCGAAAATACACCCTCTCCTTATTGCCAAAACTCAACATCAACTCAATTCAGACAGCAGGATCAGTCTTCCCGCGCAACATCGTGTGGAAAAGTCGCTGGTTTCACGATCAAATGATGAGAATCTGTCATCACGATCGCTCATAGAATCTTGTTTTTCGGCATAATGAAGACATCGTTCCGAATTTCTGATTGAGCGCCAATGTCTTCTCTTTTTCCAACCGCGACTCCTCCCGAATTTGACGCACTACATTTTCGTCGTGCGCTATCGCAATTCGCCACCGGCGTGACGGTAATCACGACGCGTCTGGAAAATGGGAATTTTTTTGGTTTGACTGCCAGTTCATTTAATTCCGTGTCACTCAACCCGCCGCTAGTGTTATGGAGCTTGGCGAGCACCGCGCGCAGCATGCCGGTATTCAGAGGTAACTCGCATTACGTCATCAATGTGCTATCGGTTGAACAGGCGTCACTGGCAGAGCGTTTTGCGCAGCGGGTCGCGAACCGTTTCGATGGCGTGGAATTTGAATTGTCGCGCACTGGTTTACCGATTTTAAAAGGTGCGGCGGCATGGTTTGAATGCCACAATCGCAGTCGCTACCCAGAAGGTGATCACACCATTTTCGTCGGTGAGGTTGAATGTTGTGGCGTCTCGCCACAACCCGCATTGGTATTCCACGACGGGCGCTTTGCGAAACTCGACAAGAGTTGAAAATATACAATGACCGTGACCAGTAGCAGTAACACCAAAATTCCATTTCAGTGGGATGACCCCTTTCTGCTGGAACAGCAATTAACGGCTGACGAGCGAATGGTGCGTGACGCTGCACGCGCTTACTGCGAAAAAAAATTACAGCCTCGTATTCTGCAAGCATTTCGTGATGAATACACCGACCCTCAGATTTTCCGTGAGATGGGTAGTTTGGGATTGCTCGGCCCCACCATTCCTGAACAATACGGTGGGGCGGGACTGAACTATGTCAGCTATGGGCTGATCGCGCGCGAAATCGAACGCATCGATTCTGGCTTTCGCTCGATGATGAGTGTCCAATCGTCGCTGGTAATGCTGCCGATTCTGGTGAATCGATCGGCTGCTTCGGCTTGACCGAACCGAATCACGGTTCAGACCCTGGCTCAATGGTCACGCGTGCACGAAAAGTTGAGGGTGGATATGCGCTCAACGGTAGCAAGATGTGGATCTCAAATTCGCCAATTGCCGATGTTTTCGTAGTGTGGGCGAAAGATGATGAGGGCGATATCCGCGGCTTCATCCTTGAAAAAGATATGACGGGATTATCCGCCCCGGCGATTCACGGCAAAGTCAGCCTGCGAGCATCAATCACCGGTGAGATCGTAATGAGCGATGTCTACTGCCCCGAACAAAATGCGTTTCCGGATATTCGCGGCCTCAAAGGTCCGTTCACTTGTTTAAATTCGGCGCGCTACGGAATTTCCTGGGGCGCGCTGGGAGCAGCCGAATTTTGCTGGCATACCGCGCGCCAGTATGTGCTCGATCGTCATCAATTCGGGCGTCCACTAGCAGCCAATCAGTTAGTGCAAAAAAAACTGGCGGATATGCAAACCGATCTCAGTTTCGGTCTGCAAGGTTGTCTGCGTTTGGGCAGGATGAAAGATGAAGGTGTCGCCGCCAGCGAAATTACGTCACTGGTCAAACGCAACTCGTGCGGCAAGGCATTGGATATCGCTCGCACCGCGCGCGATATGCTGGGCGCCAATGGCATCTCTGACGAATTCGGTGTGATTCGGCATATGGTGAATCTCGAAGCCGTCAACACTTACGAAGGCACGCATGATATTCATGCCTTGATTCTCGGGCGTGCGCAAACCCATCTTCCAGCGTTCTGAAACCATGATCAATCCCGAAATTCTTGGCTATCTCGCCGCCACGCTTACCACCGCATCATTTGCGCCGCAAGCTTGGCTGATATGGAAGACGCGTAATGTGGCTGGAATTTCACTCGGCATGTATACGATTATCAGCCTCGGCTTATTTTTGTGGCTCACATATGGCATCATGATCAATTCGTGGCCGGTGATCGCCGCCAATGCAGCAACCCTGGCACTAGCACTTTTCATCCTAGCGATGAAATTACGTTATCGCGTCAGCCACCAAAAAGTCGCGCCTGATTCATCGCAACGCGGATAGCCGCAGACTGTCGTTCTACTCTACTAAACCTGCAACATCCGCTCAAGCACTCCAACAGAATCGAATGCCGCACGTTGTAGCCGGTCATTCACGCCATCCCATTCGGCGTGATGCGGCGGTGCTGTGACGACGATGATATCGACATCAACCGCATCCATCGCGCGTAACGCCGCATATAAATCATGAGCGTAGCCTTGTGGCGAGGCTGACATTGCCATCTGAGCGAAGGCGGCAGGTGCCGACTCCACCGACCGAGACAGCACCGCAGCCCGTCGTCCTACCTGCTGTAATGCGGCCAGCACATGAGCCAACTGGTGTTCTTCAACCAATGCCAGCGGCGTATGTGGAGCGTAATGTGAATCGAGCGAACCTGACACGCGTGGTGCCTGCGCATCTGGCATCCGAAGTGCGGCGCCGATCACCTGCTCGATCTCGGACGCGGTAATAAACCCCGGTCGCAGCAACACCGGCCCATGTGTGGCGATGCGCGACAGATCGACGATCGTCGATTCAATTCCCACTTCGCTCTGACCACCATCCAGAATGCACTCGACCAAGCCAATCATATTATTGGGGTCAGAGTTGAATTCTTCATGTACATGCTGTGCGGTAGTAGGACTGACGCGCCCAAAGCGGTTGGCCGACGGTGCGGCGATTCCGCCTTTTCCCTGCTTGAATATTTTGAGTAACGCTTGCGCCACCGGGTGCGATGGACACCGCACACCTATCGTCGCCTGCCCGCCCGACACGGCGTCAGGAATAGACAACGCACGTTGAAGAATCAGAGTCAGCGGACCAGGCCAGAATGCGTGGATTAATGAATGTGCTTGCGATGGGACATGTTGCGCCCAATGCGTCAGATCAGCGCCCGGCGGCAAATGAACAATGACCGGATGATTGGCAGGGCGTCCTTTTGCGGCGTAGATTTTCGCCACTGCGATTGGATTCTCCGCATCCGCGCCCAAGCCGTACACCGTCTCGGTGGGAAACGCGACCAACTCACCCCGTTCCAGCCTAAGCGCGGCTGCTTCGATGGCCGGCATATCGAGAATCAGATTAGACATCGAAGAGGCTAAAGCGCGATGCCAAGCATCTGACAAGCCGCACGCAAGCTTTGCTGCGCGCCTTCCAGTGTTGGCGCAATAAAGGTGACATGCCCCATCTTGCGGCCACGCCGTGCTTCCTCTTTACCGTACAAATGCAGGTTCGCGCCTGACAAGGCCAGCACTTGGTTCCATGCAGGTTCGCGTGCGTTATCACTGCCATCGTCAAACCACAGATCACCAAGGATATTCAGCATCACCGCAGGAGAATGCTGGCGCACATCACCCAGCGGCAGTCGCGCCATCGCTCGCACCTGTTGCGCGAACTGGCTAGTGATGCACGCATCGATCGTGTAGTGGCCGCTATTGTGTGGCCGTGGAGCCATCTCATTGACCACTAAAGAACCATCGTGCAACACAAAAAATTCGATGCACAGCACGCCGACATAATCCAGACGTTCGATGATCGTCAATGCTGCATGCTGCGCTTGCCGTGTACATTCGTCGCTAATATGTGGGCCAGGCACCGTGGTAGTAAAAAGAATGCCATCACGATGTACATTTTCAGCGATCGGATACACCACTGATTTCCCATCAACCCCGCGCGCTACCAGCACCGATACTTCATAAGCCAGCGGTAGCATTTTTTCAAGCACGCAAACAACGTTATCCATGCCGAAAAAGGCAGCGCGAATTTCATCACGTGTAGTGACTCTTGCCTGCCCTTTACCGTCATATCCGAGCCGCGCAGTTTTCAAAATTCCTGGCAACAAGGTATCAGGAATAAGGTCGATGTCTGCATCCGAATGAATGACCTGATGCGGTGCTGGCAGTACGCCCGAAATCGCAGCACAATCGGTGAAAAAGGATTTCTCTGCGACACGGTTCTGTGCAATTGAGACGCACGCAGCAGTGGGAGCGACGAACGTGGTGGTGGCGAGTGCCGCCAAACTTTGTGCCGGTACATTTTCAAATTCGGTGGTTACTGCCGCACATTGCGCGCCCAGTTCCGCGACTCCCTGCGCATTGACATAGTCCGCACACAACAGTCGGTCAGCGACCTGCCCTGCCGGACAATCTTGCGCGGGGTCGAGCACCGCGACTTTAAAGCCCATCGACTGCGCAGCATGCGCGAACATACGGCCCAATTGGCCGCCACCCATCACGCCCAGCCAAGTAGCGGGCGACGTTGCAGGAACGAGAGGGTCAAGCGAATGACTCATGCGGGTAAGATCATCGACATCGCGGCCTGCGTTTGCCGACTGCGAAATTCTTGGAGTTTGAGTGCAAGCTGCTCATCAGTCGCGGCCAGAATAGCAACCGCAGTCAACGCCGCATTCGCAGCACCTGCTTCGCCGATCGCAAATGTCGCCACTGGAACGCCTTTCGGCATCTGCACAATCGATAATAGTGAATCCTCACCGCGCAAATATTTGGAGGGTACCGGCACGCCCAGTATCGGCACGATAGTTTTTGCTGCCAACATGCCGGGTAGATGTGCGGCACCGCCAGCGCCGGCGATAATCGCGCGTAGTCCGCGCTGACGAGCTGACTCAGCGTAGGCAAACATTTGATCTGGCATCCGATGTGCGGAAATCACTTGTGCTTCATGCGCGACGCCAAAATCCTTCAGAATCGCCACCGCATGCTGCATCACTTCCCAATCAGAAGAAGATCCCATCACTACGCCGATCAGCGGTGAACTTGTTTGTGCGTGAGTCGCCATGTTGCTTTCCTTTTATCTGGCTCTTCAGAATGATTATTGGGCTTTTCCCGGCTGAGGAAATCTTACGTTTAGGGTCTGTACGCTCTTCTCAGACAGCAACAAGCAGTCATTTTGAAAAGCATGCTGTTCGCTCGTACCAAGATGATGGTGCATAAACGTGTGGGCTCAAAGCCAACCGAAATCACAAAATGATTTCAATCCTTCAGCGCTTCACCAGTCAGTCGCTGCAACGCTTCGCGATATTTCGCACCAGTTTTTTCAATGACCTCAGTCGGCAACATTGGCGCTGGAGCCGTCTTATTCCAATCCTTCAGCGTTTCCAGATAATCGCGCACGAACTGCTTGTCGAACGAGGGTGGCGACATACCTGGCGCATAGGAATCAGCGGGCCAGAAGCGTGATGAATCGGCAGTCAATACTTCATCCATCAAATGCAGCACGCCGTGATCGTCAAGACCGAACTCAAATTTGGTATCGGCGATGATAATGCCGCGCGTCACCGCGTAATCTGCAGCAGCGCGATACAACTCAATACTGATACTGCGAATTTTTTCCGCCAGTTCGCGGCCTATACGTTTTTCCATCTCGGCGAAGCTGATATTTTCATCATGCTCACCTTGATCTGCTTTCGCAGCTGGCGTGAAAATTGGCTCAGCTAATTTGTCTGCTTGGCGCAGGCCCGGCGGCAACGTAATGCCGCAGATCGTGCCTGTCGCTTGATAATCTTTCCAACCCGAGCCAATGATATAACCACGCACCACCGCTTCAACCATGATCGGCTGCAAGCGCTTGGCGACAATGGCGCGGCCACTTACCTGGCTCACTTCACTTTCATTCACCACGGACTCAGGTGCAATCCCCGTCACGTGATTCGACACGATTGCGCCTAGCTTGTCGAACCAGAAATTCGACATCTGGTTCAATACTTTTCCCTTGCCGGGAATCGGCTGATTCATCACCACATCGAACGCGGACAGTCGATCAGTGGTCACGATCAAAATTTTGTCATCGCCGACCGCGTAGTTATCGCGCACCTTGCCGCGATTAAGCAGCGGCAGCGAATTGAGGCTTGATTGATAAAGGCTAGTCATGAGTTTTCGATACAGGTTACATCTGAAAACCACAGCGGACGGGGCGAAAAGTTCTGCTTTCGCTCCGTCCGCTATGATTTATTCGTTACGATTGAACCGCTATTTACTGGACGATTTGCGACAGCTCGCCTTTTTTGTAGCGATCGGCCATTTGATCCAGTGTCAACGGCTTGATCTTCGCAGCCTGACCGGCGGAACCGAATTCCATATAGCGCTGCTTGACAATCGCCTTCGCTGCTTCACGCGCTGGCTTCAGATAATCACGTGGATCGAATTTACCTGGATTCTCAAACATGTACTTGCGGATCGCTGCCGTCATCGCCAAACGCAGATCGGTATCGATATTGATCTTGCGCACGCCATGCTTGATGCCTTCCTGAATTTCTTCGACTGGCACACCATACGTTTCTTTCATGTCGCCACCGAACTGACGAATGATCGCCAGCAGATCCTGCGGCACGGATGATGAACCATGCATCACCAAATGGGTGTTCGGAATACGCTTGTGAATTTCTTTGATGCGCTCGATCGCCAGAATGTCACCAGTCGGCTTGCGCGAAAATTTGTATGCGCCATGAGAAGTGCCGATCGCAATCGCCAGTGCATCGCATTGTGTCTTCTGCACGAAATCAGCTGCTTGGTCGACGTCCGTCAGCAACTGTTCACGCGTCATCGTACCTTCTGCGCCATGACCGTCTTCCTTGTCGCCCTTCATCGTTTCGAGTGAACCCAGCACGCCCAGTTCACCTTCCACCGTGACGCCAATCGCATGTGAAAACTCGACCACTTTGCGTGTGGTTTCAACATTGTATTCATAGCTGGCGACGCTTTTGCCATCGGCTTCGAGCGAACCGTCCATCATCACCGAAGAAAAACCGGAACGAATCGCGGACAGACAAATCGTCGGCGACTGACCGTGATCCTGATGCATCACGACTGGAATCGTCGGATACGTTTCAATCGCAGCCGCGATCAGATGACGCAAGTAAGCTTCGCCTGCGTATTTGCGTGCGCCTGCCGACGCCTGCATGATCACTGGCGAACCGACTTCATGGGCGGCTTCCATGATCGCTGAAACCTGTTCCAGATTATTGACGTTGAACGCCGGCAGGCCGTAGCCATTTTCAGCAGCATGATCGAGCAATTGACGCATTGATACGAGAGGCATGTCTTTTCTCCAAAATTAAACTTACGCAATTATTGCAAAACGGGCAGAGCAACATGCCCTGTTTTCAATCCTGTAAAAGACCGGATTAATATTCACCGATCTTCATGATTTTTAATGCATTGGTACCGCCGGTTTGACCCATCGGCTCGCCCCAAGTGACGATCACCATATCGCCTTTTTGCACGATACCTTTTTCTAGTAGCAAATCCTGCGCGGCCTTCAGCACCAACTCGCGATCGGTACCGAAGCCCGTAAACGCCAGCGTGCTGACATTGCGAAACAGTGCCACTTTGCGACCCGTGACCGCGCTAGGCGTCAATGCATAAATTGGAATATCGATATTGTGACGACTCATCCACAATGGCGTCGATCCCGATTCGGTCAGAGCGGCAATCGCCTTCACGCGTAAATGATGCGCAGTAAACAAAGCGCTATAGGCGATGGTTTGATCGATGCGGCTGAACATCGCGGTACGGAAATCGGTATCAAAGCGATAGCTTTCAGATTTTTCCGCTTCTATACAAATAGCCGACATCGCCTCGACCGTTTCAACCGGATATTTTCCTGATGCAGTTTCGGCCGAAGTCATCACCGCATCAGTACCATCCAGCACCGCATTGGCAACGTCCGACACTTCAGCACGGGTTGGCACTGCGTTGAAGATCATCGACTCCATCATTTGCGTCGCGGTAATCGCGGTCTTGTTGGAGGCGCGCGCCATTTTGATCATGCGTTTTTGCAGCGCTGGCACTGCCGCATTACCGACTTCCACCGCCAGATCACCACGTGCGACCATGATGCCATCAGACGCATCAAGAATTTCCTGTAAAACCGGAATAGCCTCGGCACGTTCGATCTTCGCAATCATCTGCGGACGATGCTTGTATGGTTCGCCCGCAATGTTGGCCAGCTCTCGAGCCATGATCATGTCAGCCGCATTTTTCGGAAACGAAATCGCCAGATAATCAGCTTGGAAACTCATCGCTGTCTTGATGTCATCCATATCTTTTTGCGTCAACGCCGGTGCGGTCAATCCGCCACCTTGACGATTGATGCCTTTGTTGTTCGACAGTTCGCCACCAATCTTGACCCGCGTATAAATTTCAGAGCCCACCACTTTTTCGACGACCAATACAATCAGGCCATCATTCAGCAGCAAGACATCATCGGGGCGCAGATCGTTCGGCAATTCCTTGTAATCAAGTCCGGCTCTATCTTGATTGCCAAGCTCACAGGTCGCATCGAGAACGAACTGGGCGCCGACATGCAACTCGATCTTGCCATTTTCAAATTTACCGACGCGAATCTTCGGCCCCTGCATGTCAGCCATGATCGCCACTTCACGTCCGCAATTGGCGGCCGCTTGACGAACCATGTTGGCGCGATCGATATGATCCTGCGCCGTGCCATGCGAAAAATTGAGACGTACCACATTGACACCCGCCATGATCATGCGAGTCAGTGTGGCCAAATCATTGGATGCCGGGCCGATAGTGGAAACGATTTTAGTAGCGCGATGCATAGACATTTTTTCCTGATAACAAACGTTGAAAATCACAGCATTCAAAGCGTTCGCGATGTACGCTGCGATGTATTATTTTTATTAGTAAATTTATTAGTGAAGCATTTTACGAGTGAGACTTCAAGCTTGTGCGCGTTCCTGCAATATTGCTACCGCTGGCAAAGTTTTCCCTTCAAGGAATTCAAGGAAAGCGCCACCGCCAGTCGAGATATAACCAATTTTGTCGGTGATATGGTACTTGGCGATCGCTGCCAAAGTATCACCACCGCCCGCGATAGAAAACCCTTTCGATTCAGCGATCGCCAGTGCCAGCGTTTTGGTGCCTTCACCGAACTGGTCGAACTCGAATACGCCGACCGGGCCATTCCATACAATAGTCCCCGCCTGTTTAATCTGCTGCGCCAGCAACGCCGCCGTGGTTGGCCCGATGTCGAGAATCATATCGTCGTCGGTGACGTCTTTAACATCCTTCACCGTCGCCGCTGCTGTCGCCGAAAACTCTTTCGCACACACCACGTCAGTCGGAATTGGCACCGATGCGCCGCGCTTGGCCATCATATCGATGATCGCTTTTGCCTCATCAACCAGATCGGCTTCCGCCAGTGACTTACCGATTTTCATGCCGGATGCCAGCATGAAAGTATTAGCGATGCCGCCACCAACAATCAGATTATCCACCTTGTCGGCCAGTGCTTTCAGGATCGTCAGCTTGCTTGATACTTTGGAGCCGGCGACAATCGCCACCAACGGACGTGCCGGATTACCCAGCGCTTTACCCAGCGCATCGAGCTCTGCTGCCAGCAGCGGACCGGCGCAAGCGACCGGTGCGAATTTCGCGATACCGTGCGTGGTTGCCTCAGCACGGTGTGCGGTACCAAACGCATCATTCACATAGATGTCGCACAGCTTCGCCATCTTCTGCGCGAGTTCATCGCTATTTTTCTTTTCACCTTTATTGACGCGGCAATTTTCCAATAACACTACTTGACCCGGCGCGACATCAACGCCATCCACCCAGTTCTGTTTCAGCTCAACCGGTTTGCCCAATAACTCAGACAAACGTTTAGCGATCGGCGCCAATGAATCGGCAGGCTTGAATTCACCTTCGGTAGGACGCCCCAGATGCGATGTCACCATTACCGCAGCACCTGCTGCCAGCGCCTGTTGGATCGCGGGCACCGAAGCGCGAATACGCGTGTCTTCCGTGATATTGCCGGTGTCATCCTGCGGCACGTTGAGATCGGCGCGGATGAAAACGCGCTTGCCTTGAAGTTGATTGCGTGCGATCAGATCGCTCAGTCGATTGAATTGCATGGAGGTGTCAACAAGTGATAAATGAAAAAACGACTATTTTACCGTAGTGCGGAACGGTAAAAAACCGTTTTTCGGCCAAAACTGCCGGAAACCGGCGGTTCGGCGCGAAAGTTCGGGATCGCAAATGCCGATTCCCACGATTTTTTCGCTCAAGACTCTCGTCGTGATCGCTTCGAATCCGCTAAAATCTCGGTTTGCACGCATTTCTGGAGATTCTCTGATGTCCCTGTCCGACCGCGACGGAAAAATTTGGAAAGATGGCAAGTTGATCGATTGGCGCGACGCCACGATCCATGTGCTGACCCACTCACTGCATTACGGCATGGGCGTTTTCGAAGGCGTGCGCGCCTATAAGACGAATCAGGGCACCGCGATTTTCCGTCTCAAGGAACACACGCAACGTCTGTTCAACTCGGCCAAAATCTTCCAGTTGCAAATTCCGTTTGATATGCAAACCATCATCGACGCGCAATGCCAAGTGGTGCGCGAGAACCAGCTCGAATCTTGCTATATCCGTCCGCTGGTGTGGATCGGCTCCGAAAAACTCGGCATCTCGGCCAAAGGCAATACCATTCATGTTGCGATCGCCGCGTGGCCGTGGGGCGCCTATCTGGGTGAAGATGGGTTGGCAAAAGGCATCCGTGTAAAAACTTCATCATTCACGCGTCACCATGTGAACGTATCGTTGGTGCGCGCAAAAGCCAGCGGCTATTACATCAACTCGATTCTGGCGAATCAGGAAGCGTTGACCGATGGTTACGACGAAGCATTGCTGTTGGATACCGACGGCTATGTGTCGGAAGGCTCTGGCGAAAACGTCTTCATCGTCAAGAACGGTAAACTGTATACGCCCGATCTCGCCTCCTGCCTCGACGGCATCACGCGCGATGCCGTATTGACGATGGCGCGCGATCTTGGGATCGACGTCATCGAAAAACGTATTACCCGCGACGAAATGTACTGCTGTGATGAAGCGTTCTTCACCGGCACCGCAGCGGAAATCACGCCGATTCGCGAACTCGATAACCGCCAAATCGGCGCCGGTTGCCGCGGTCCAATCACTGAAAAACTGCAATCGCTGTTCTTTGATGTGGTGGCCGGTAGAGCGCCGCAATATCAACACTGGATGACATCTGTTGAAGGATAAAAAATGAACGAAACCAACCAAGCCGTCGAACTCGATGCCAGCAGTCTACCCGTTCATTGCCCCAATCCGGCGATGCCGATCTGGTCATCGCATCCACGCGTTTTTCTGACGCTGGATGCTGCGCATGGCGAAACCAAATGTCCATATTGCGGCACGCAGTATCGTCTGAAACCAGGTTCGGTGGTACACGGACACTGACACTCATCTCGATGAATCGATGATAAAAAAAAGGTCGCATATCGCGACCTTTTTCAATTCAATCACACCACACTAGATTTCTTCGTATAACGGCAGAGTCAGAAACTCCGCGAAATCGGCAGCGGTCGACATTTGCTCGAAAATTTGCGCTGCTCTGTCATAGCTCGCGCCATCACCCGCTATCTGTTTCACTTTCACCAGCTCTTCTGGAATCATCGCTCGCACCATATCAGCACTGACCTTGCGACCATCTTCCAACACACCTTTTTCAGAACGTATCCATTGCCATACTTGGCTGCGGCTGATTTCCGCAGTGGCTGCATCTTCCATCAGATTATGAATCGGCACGCAACCATTGCCG
>CAJDWW010000024.1_pt1 | contig 26258 bp, 22 predicted proteins | sample 7391721 | NCBI WGS metagenome assembly CAJDWW01 (sample SAMEA7055731, study PRJEB34461) | soil metagenome | biome: terrestrial ecosystem; feature: Peninsula; material: soil | place: Antarctica | collected 2016
CTTTTTTCGCTGGCCTCCCGCGTTTGACGGGGCTGACGCGACGCTGGATTTGTTTTTCCAACCTCTTCTTGAAGTGGTCAGAACCCAACGCCCATCCTTTGGATGTGGCACTCTTCAGAGCGGCCACGTCGCTATCATCTATTCCCTGCTTTACCATTTCTCGATACGCCATCTCCCGATCAAATGGCGTATTTCCCAAGCTCCAGTACAGAGCATGATCAGTCACCACTGCGTCGAGCTTGACGCCCACGTGATGCGCATAACTCGACCAACGATAATCCAGCGGCTCCGTCGTCAAACCTCCACGTACAGGATTCAATTCAATGTACCGACTGCATGTCATGAAATACTTCTCGGTATCAATTACCGTTGCTTTATATCTCCCCTGCCATAACGTGCCAACCCGATGATATTTGCGATTGAAATAGGGAACATACTGACGACCGATCCATTGCATCATGCGCGCTAAGCCGGTTTCATCGGAAGGAGAAACCAATAGATGAATGTGATTCGACATCAATACATAAGCATGAATCGCCACCCGGTAGGATTTGGCCGCATCCCGCAAATGGCCAAGAAAAATCTCATAGTCGCCCGGTTCGCGAAATATCCACTGCTGATCGTTACCGCGCTGGATAACGTGATGAGGCTGATTGGGAACAATCAAGCGCGGAAGGCGAGCCATTAGGTAATTTCTTCATTTGAGATAATCAGTATTTTACTCTGACCCTTTATTAACAAAATATTCGTCGGGCATTTGTAACAGCCCGTTGCAGAGATAAATATGGTTTGAATGTTATTTTCCCCTCTGTGCCGCAGTGAGCGGGTCTAACTAGATAGCTAGATGATTTCGTAGCATCTTGTAAATATTTACCAAGAACCTATATCGCTTTTCGTTCTCTATATAAATGTGCAAACGCACGATTTGACATGCAAATTCATGGACGAAAGGAAAAACATGCATAAGAAATTAATTTTGCCCCTGATATGTTCATTAGCACTGGCCGCGTGTGCCAGTAACGGCATCGACACAAGCGGATCAGCATTCGCCAATCCGGCGCTCAGCAATGTGCCTAGCTCAGCTAATGTGGACTCCACTGGAAACTCCGTCTCAAGTGGCGCATCAGCTGATTCTGGCGGTGTAGGCGTTACACCAGCGACCAACACTGTGGACGCAAACGCAACGGCCACTTCGGCACCTGCCACCACCTCATCTGTTGGCGTCATCGATGCGTCTGCGAGCACAACAAGTGCTCCGATCAAGCCGGCCGCTCATTGACGGTGGTGCCTCGCGGAATCTGATTTATTACGTTTGATCAATGTGACGACTCCGCATCCATTGCAAAATCATTTCGGAAAGCAAATATCTGCCGCATTAAAAGCACGTTTGCGTGCCACGCGGCCGGCAGAATGTCTACCGAATGCACCAGTAACCTTGGCCTTACGAAAAACTTGTCACTCTTTTTAATTTTCTGGAGATAAATATGAATAAATTACTCGCTATCCTCATTACCGGCCTTTTCGCCAGCTCGGCTTTTGCACAAAGCACACATTCCGCGACATCCACTCAACCCGTTTCCAGCCCGGAAGTGGTGAAGGCACAGACTGAAGCGAACAAAGACATTCAAAAAGCACAAACCGATGAAGCCAAGGCTGTCCACGAAGCCAATGAAGATGTCAACGAGGCTCATAAAAAAGCGGAAAAGAAGAAGTCAAAAGCAGTAGCGAAAGCATCCGAGAAAAAATCAAAGGCAAAAGCAAAAGCCGCTAAAGCTGATCCCGAAGACAAAATTGAAGCGGAAGCCAAAGCAGATAAAACTATGGCCAAAGCGGATGAAAAATCAGCAAAGACAGTCGTGGATGCCAATGCTAAATTTGCTAAAGTAAAAGTTGATGCGAACGCTGATAAGCTCAAAGCCAAAGCAGAAACCACCAAAGCCACAGCTGATGCGCAAGCCGATGTAAACGCAGCAACGGCCAAGTGATTGTAGTGCGCTAAATAAAAAGACAGGCTTCGTGCCTGTCTTTTTATTAGTCTAATTAAAGTAGCAAAACTACTGTTTTCCTTGGCGCTATCTCCTAACTACCTCTTTTCCAATCCCGCCTCAAGACGACGCCAATCGGTAATGCCTTGAATCGCGAGCACGCGCAACTCATTCAGCAGACCTATTTCAGCCGGATCGATAGTCACTTTGGGCACCGCCCGATCCCAATCGCCATAGACAAATCCAACCGAATGATGGTTGACCATCAATGGCAACACGATAAAACTGTGTGCGCTGCCCAGATTTTCCATCCACCATGAAGGTAGCCGATTACTGAAAGCCGATTCATGAGGATCTGCGACAAAAATCATTTTGTCGGTTGCCAGCGCGGCATGGAAAACATCCGGCGCATAGGCGTCTCCCAACACCAGCCGCATGATTAGATCGGGGCTGCAATTCCCGAAATGCATCCGCGCCGCGTAGCGCGCTTCATCGGCATTATGGGAAAAAACAATTGCGCGCGTCAGCCCTAGTCCTTTGTATATGACTTCGAGTGCCATCGTCAATTGCTGTACTAAGCTCAAATTACCTGCCGCCTCGCGCAGATCGGCGACTCCTGCCTTAAGCAATGCCGCCGAATTTGCGGGCTTTCCATTCGTTGCCGCCTTCGCGCGCGCCTTTCTAGCCCGCATCGACGGCCGCACAAAAATATCTTCCTCTACCGCTTTCATTTCAGCGCTATTCACCGCGGACATCATCTGCGAAGTTTCCATCCCCAGCATCTCAGCATAATTTTGCGCGAGTTTGGCAATTTGCTCGGTGGCCGATGGCGCATCCTGATGCAACACCTCTGCGCAACGTGTAGATGCAGTAGAGATTGTCGCCAGCCACTGAATATGATCAAGTGGCTCGCTGCCATGTGACGGCACTACCTCCTGCAAGCTTGCAACCAGCGAAGTCGGCAAACCCCAACGTTCAGCGGTCAGGCGCCCAATCTCGACCAAGCCGATTCCAAGTACCGCTTTGGTCGCAGCGTCTTCACCGATACCACTTTCGGCACGGCGCTCCGCTACCAATGCCCATTGGTCTGCCAGATAGAAACTCACCATCATCCGGCCAAGCGAATGCAGCATTGAGCAAACCACCGCTTCTTCTACATCCTTAGCAGGAATCGATGAAGCCAGTTCGCGCGCAACATGCCCTGCCATCAACGCCTTTTCCATTTCATCTCGCGCGTTGCGAGTATCGGGTGATGCAGATGACAACTCTTCGATTAGCTTCAAACCGAGCGCCAGATGTCCAATCACATCGGAGCCCAAAACGATCACCGCTTTCGAGACGGTATTGATACCCGAACCAAAGACCGCGTACATCGGGCTATTTGCCAAGCGCAGCACTTTTTGCGTCAATGCCGGATCGGAAAGTACCGTTCGCGTCATATTGAACTCGCGGTCATTTTCGCCGCGCATCGCTGCTAGTATCGCGCCGACCACTTTCGAGAATCCAGGTAAGTCACCGCGCTGTTGGACTCTGCTCCACAACAGCGCCATGGTAGCGTTGGAAGTGCCGGATTGGGAAGAGAGGGTCGTCATGAATTCACTCTCAATGAACGACCGGAGAATACGAAGGCATCACCAAGCTGGATTTCAATAACCCAATCAGTTGTTCGGGAAGTAAAGGCCCTCCCGTGTGAAAACCTTGGATCAACGCACAGCCCTGCGTCGCCAAAAACCCCAATTGCGCTTCGCTTTCGACTCCTTCAGCAATCGTCGATAAGTGCAAATGACGAGCGAGACTCAACACCACATTACAGATTGCGGCATCTTTTACCGATGCTGGTAAATCCTTGATGAACGCACGGTCGATTTTCAGCGCGTGGATCGGAAATCGCTTCAGGTAAGCGAGCGATGAATAGCCGGTGCCGAAATCATCAATCGCGATACGCACGTTGCGGGTGGCGATGGATGTCAACAACACCTCTGCATATTCAGGATCTGACATCAATATCCCCTCGGTGATTTCGAGCAGTAGCTGATCGCCATTGAGGCCAGATAATTCAATCGCATCATCCATCACGCGCAAAAACTGATCATTGCGGAATTGTCGTGGACTAACGTTGACCGATACATACAGTTTTTTACCCGCAGCCTGTTCAAATCGCTTCAGCTGCATGCAAGCGGCTTTTAGTGCCCATGCGCCGAGCAAATTGATCAGCCCATTTCCTTCTGCCATCGGGATGAATTGCATCGGTGGAATTGCGCCGAATTGAGGATGCATCCAACGCATCAACGCTTCAAATCCAACCACTTCTCGCGTACGCGCATCGACGATCGGTTGGTAATGCAGCAAAAATTCGCCGTTTCGAACACCGTCGAACATCGCCGCTTCCATCGACACATCGTGTTCGGGCTGAGTAAATTTCTGAACGTTGTATACAACACAGCGCGCCTTACCCATTTCCTTAGCGCGGCACATCGCGGTATCGGCATGTGCCAACAACCTAACTTCGCTATCGCCATGCTCGGGATAAATGGCGCCACCGATTGAGGTACTGATATACAACGTATGTTCCTCGACATGAAATGGCAATTGCATCGTCGCGATCAAACGATGAGTAATCATCTGAATTTCCGCTTCATCGATGACGCCCGGCAGAATCGCTGCGAATTCGTCCCCACTCACGCGCGCCAGCGTGTCCGCATCGCGCAATGCATCACGCAAACGCTGCCCCGTAACCTGCAATAACGCGTCGCCGATAGCGTGGCCTAGCGCATCATTGATTTTCTTGAATCCATCCAGATCAAGCGTGATCAATGAAAATCCGCTACCGGTTCGCCGCGCATACGCGATGGCCATTTGAATCCGATCGGACAGCAGCACTCGATTGGGTAAACCCGTCAATGAATCATGCGTGATGGTGCGACCCAAGCGCTCTTCGATCACGCGCTGCTTGGAAACATCACGCCCAATCGCCAGCAATTCTGGTTCGCCGCTATCGTTGATATAAGCAGTCAACTGCCAATCAAACCATTTCGCCGCGGGATGTGGCGTATGCATACGCACCACAATCTGAACCGAAGAGGTTGAAGTAACCGCTTCACTGAGCGCTAACGCAAATGAGGAAGCATCGGCAGCGGCTACCAGCTCAGCGATATTTTTGCCCTCGAACGGAACGTTATGAGTGACAGCCTTTGCCGAGCGCTTGCTGGCATACAGGATATGACCTGTGCGATTCATTTGAAATACCACATCGCCAGCGCCTTCCATCAAACTGGAGAGCTGACCCTGATTCGCCATGTGGGTGGAATTACCTAGTTTGTGAAGCATTTGTGGAAGTCTTTTTTACCGCCGCCGCGAAACGGCACCGTCACTTCGATCAAGTACTTTGTTTTGTGGCAACGCCTTACTAAAGACTATAAAGCTGCTTTAAAGGAAAACGGATTCAATTGGGATTACTTTAATCGGCGCAGCTTAACTATTAAATTTTTGATATGTAAATTTAATAATTGGAGATTAAGCATGCTAAAAAATAATCGCAAAGTCAACGTAAGATAAAGTTGCTAATGAAAAAAACCGGAACTCATTTGGACAAAAAGAAACCCCGCCGAAGCGGGGGTTTGCATAAATCTCTAAGCCTGTCATGACTTAGAACGGAATATCGTCATCCATATCATTGAAATTGGCGCCGCCTTTGGGCGCACCACGCGACATATTGCCACCCTCATTTTGTTGTTTTGGCGCATTGGATGAACTGTAATCATCTTGCATTGGTGCACCGCCTCCCATCCCTTGGCGGCTTCCCAGCATCTGCATCGTATCCGCAATAATTTCGGTGGTGTAACGCTCGACATTTTCCTTATCGGTCCATTTGCGTGTCTGCAAACGGCCTTCAACATAGACTTGCGAGCCCTTCTTCAGATACTGCCCCGCAATTTCGGCCAACTTCCGATAAAAAGTAACGCGATGCCACTCGGTCAATTCCTTCTTTTCGCCACTGCTCTTATCTTTCCAGCTTTCCGTAGTGGCGATAGCAACGTTGGTAACGGCGTCGCCATTCGGCGTAGTGGCGATAGCAACGTTGGTAACGGCGTCGCCATTCGGCATATATCGCGTTTCTGGATCGCGGCCAAGATTGCCAACAATAATTACTTTATTCACCGATGCCATAAATTTTTTTCTCCAAGATGAGGAAACGCGGTTTTATTACGTTGAATACGACCCATTGAATTGGATCGCACGCGCGCGGTCAGCGCATTATATGACAGACAACCTCTCTCAACGCAGCGGATTTCCAGACCACCAATTAGGTTTCCAGCGAGGATGCTCTTCACGGTCAGCCGTAAAACCCGCTATAGTAATGAGTTCGCCAATCGTCCCGCCTGAATGCAACGAGCATGCATCCGCTCGCGTGAATTTCGACGATTGCGCAATCGTTCGTTCATCGTTATGAACACGCTTCAGTCGACATAGGCCTGGCTTCATGGAACAAATCCGCATTCGAGGCGCGCGTACGCACAACCTCAAAAATATTAGTCTCGATTTACCTCGCAACAAACTGATCGTCATTACTGGGCTTTCGGGCTCTGGCAAATCCTCGCTGGCGTTTGACACGCTATATGCAGAAGGTCAACGTCGCTATGTGGAATCGCTATCTGCTTATGCGCGTCAATTCCTGCAATTGATGGAAAAACCAGATGTCGATTTGATCGAAGGGCTGTCGCCTGCGATTTCGATCGAGCAGAAAGCGACCTCACATAATCCGCGTTCGACGGTCGGCACCGTCACCGAAATCCATGATTACCTACGGCTGCTTTATGCGCGAGTCGGCACGCCGTATTGCCCTGAACATCCAGACAATCCCTTGGCAGCGCAATCGGTATCGCAAATGGTCGATGCCGTACTCAATCTGCCCGAAGACACCAAGCTGATGATACTGGCGCCGGTGGTGGCCAATCGCAAGGGCGAGCATGTCGATCTGTTCGAGCAAATGCAGGCGCAGGGTTTCGTGCGTCGAAGTCGACGATTTACCGAAACTGAAAAAAACAGAAAAACATACGATCGATGTCGTGATCGATCGCATCAAAGTCAAGCCGGAAATCAAGCAGCGGCTGGCCGAAAGTTTTGAAACGGCGCTACGTCTGGCGGAAGGGCGTGCAGTCGCGGTCGAAATGGATGGCGGCAAAGAGCATCTGTTTTCCAACAAGTTTGCATGTCCGATCTGTGGCTATTCATTGCAAGAACTGGAACCCCGACTGTTCTCGTTCAACAACCCGATGGGCGCGTGCCCCGAATGCGATGGCTTAGGTCATATCGAATTTTTCGATCCTAAACGGATCGTCGCCTTCCCCAATTTATCGCTCGCAAGCGGCGCGGTAAAAGGCTGGGATCGCCGTAATCAGTTTTATTTCCAGATGCTGTCGAGCTTGGCGGAGTTCTATTCGTTCGCAGTGGATGAACCATTTGAAGCGCTCAGCGAAGCATCACAACAGGCGGTACTGTTCGGTTCCGGTCGCCAAACTATTCCATTCAATTACATCAGTGAACGTGGCCGCACTGTCGTTCGTCCACATACATTTGAAGGTATCGTTCCCAACTTGGAACGTCGCTATCGTGAAACCGACTCGGTCGCGGTCAGAGAGGAATTAGCCAAATTCATCAACCGCAAAGAATGCCCGTCGTGCGCGGGAGCACGTTTGCGAATTGAAGCGCGCTTCGTGAAAGTCGGCAACGGCAAACAGCAACGCGCGATCTATGAAGTGGCGGCGACACCGTTACGTGACACGCTGCATTTCTTCGAGCACTTGAAACTCACTGGCGCAAAAAAAGAAATTGCCGACCGCATCACCAAGGAAATCGTATCGCGTCTGAAATTTCTCAACAACGTCGGCCTCGATTATTTATCGCTAGAGCGCAGTGCCGATACGCTGTCGGGCGGTGAAGCGCAGCGTATTCGTCTCGCATCACAGATCGGTTCTGGATTAACTGGTGTGATGTACGTCCTCGACGAACCTTCGATCGGTTTGCATCAGCGTGACAACGATCGCCTGATCGCGACCTTGCAGCATCTACGCGATATTGGCAATACCGTGATCGTGGTTGAGCATGACGAAGACGCCATTCGCTGCGCCGATCATATCGTCGATATGGGGATCGGCGCCGGCGTACATGGCGGCGAAGTGATTGCGCAAGGGGCGATTGCCGATATTCTCAAAAGTAAAAAATCACTAACTGCAAAATATCTGAACGGCACGTTGAAGATCGCATTACCGAAGAAACGCACGCCACCTTCCGAGCGCAAATTGCTGATTAGCGGTGCTAGCGGCAATAACCTCAAGCATGTCACGCTTGATCTTCCGGTCGGTTTACTCACTTGCGTGACCGGCGTTTCCGGCTCCGGAAAATCGACGCTCGTTAACGACACTCTTTACCACGCAACCTCACGTCATTTGTATGGCTCGCAAGCTGAACCCGCGCCGTATGAATCGATCAGTGGGCTCGAACATTTCGACAAAGTGATCGCCGTCGATCAAGCACCGATCGGCCGTACACCGCGCTCCAATCCTGCAACATACACTGGCTTGTTTACACCGATTCGCGATCTCTTCGCGACCGTTCCTGTCGCCAAGGAACGCGGTTATAACGCCGGGCGTTTTTCATTCAATGTCAAAGGCGGACGTTGCGAAGCGTGTCAAGGCGACGGCGTACTTAAAGTGGAAATGCATTTCCTACCGGATGTCTATGTGCCATGTGACGTCTGTCACGGCAAACGCTATAACCGCGAGACACTGGAAGTGCATTACAAAGGAAAGAGCATCACCGAAGTGCTGGGCATGACGGTCGAAGAAGCCCATGAATTTTTCAAGCCGGTACCGGCCATCGCGCGCCGCTTGCAAACGCTGCTGGATGTCGGTCTCGGTTATATCCGCCTAGGACAGAGTGCGACCACGTTATCGGGTGGCGAAGCGCAGCGCGTGAAGCTATCTCTGGAATTATCGAAGCGCGACACTGGCCGCACGCTTTATATTCTGGACGAACCGACCACTGGGCTGCATTTCCACGATATTGATTTGCTGTTGAAAGTGATAAGATCAAGCTATTGCGAAATGCAGCTTCGCACCGTGCAAACGGGGTGTGAACACCGTTACCGCAACAGCCGTTCTTCCGCGCGCGCTACCGCTTCGGTAGCGCCGCGCAGCACCACGATATCGCCTTCCAGCAAAACCGTATCGGCGGTCACTTCCAATGGATTTTTGCCGCGGCGTAGTGCGGTAATTTCAGCGCCGAGTTCTGCCATATGCAACGCCGAAACCGATTGCCCGATCGCTTTCGCACGCTCACTCAGCACCACCGAATGCAGGCGTACGTGTAAATGCTCGGCATCATCCGACGCATCCCCGGCACCACGAAAATACCCACGCAAAGATGCGTATCGTTGTTCACGCGATGCTTGCACGCGATGTATCACTCGACGCAATGGAACACCCAACATCACCATCGCATGCGACGCCAGCATCAGACTGCCTTCAATCGCTTCCGGCACCACTTCGGCCGCGCCAGCCGCACGCAAGCGATCCAGATCAACATCGTCATGACTACGCACAATCACCGGCAAGTTCGGCGTCAGCTCATGCGCAAAATGCAGCACTTTCAGTGCCGATGTCGTGTCGGCATAACTAATGACGAGCGCTGCCGCTCGATGAATTCCGGCTGCCACTAGGCTTTCACGTCGCGCAGCATCTCCATAGGAAACATTAGCGCCCGCCGCTTGTGCGCTGCGAACCCGATCAGGATCGAGATCGAGCGCGTGATACAAGATTTTTTCCTCTTCCAACAGACGTGCAAGGTTCTGTCCGCTGCGGCCGAAGCCAGCAATGATCACATGCTTTTGCGTTGACATGGTACGTGCTGCGAGCTGGGTCAGCGCGACGGATTGCATCATCCATTCGCTAGCCGATAGCTTCATCACAATTTTGTCTGATTTGGTGAGAATGAACGGCGCCGCGAACATCGACAGTACCATCGAAGCCAGAATAATTTGCATCAATAATGGATCGATCAATTGCAAGCCGCCAGCCTGGTTCAGCAACACGAAACCGAACTCGCCAGCTTGAGCCAGCGCCAAGCCGGTTCGCAGTGAAACGCCCGGTGTGGCACCGAGCACTTTCGCCAATGCGGCAATCAAACCGAATTTCAACATGACCGGAATGATCAACAGCAGTAACACCAACCACCAATTTTCCATCACGACACGCAGATCGAGCAGCATGCCGATCGTAATGAAAAATAATCCGAGTAAAACATCGCGGAACGATTTGATGTCTTGCTCAACTTGATGCTTGTATTCCGTTTCGGAAATCAACATGCCGGCAACAAATGCACCCAACGCCAATGACAACCCTGCGCGTTCAGTAATCCATGCTGCACCGAGCGTAATCAACAGCAGATTCAGCATGAATAATTCCTGCGAACGCCGTTTGACTACGATCCGGAACCAGCCGCGAATCAGCTTCTGTCCAATCACCAGCAACAGTACCAACACGAAGATCGCTTTGAGTGCCGCCCACGTCAGCTCAGCTGCCAAATCGCCACTAGGGTAGGCTAATGCCGGCACCAAAATCAGCAACGGCACCAACGCCAAATCCTGAAACAGCAAAGTTCCCATGATGCGCTTGCCGTGCTCGGTTTCCAGCTCCAGCCGCTCCGTGAGCAATTTCGACACGATGGCGGTCGATGACATCGCAAAAGCACCACCCAACGCAAACGAAGCCTTCCAACCGATATTGACGACATGCGGCAACAATTCGGATGCAGCCCACCCCATCAGCATTGCAGCACCGATGGTCAGCAGCACTTGCGCCAGACCCAGACCAAATACCGTCCGTCGCATCGACATTAGTTTGGGTAACGAAAATTCCAGCCCGATCGAAAACATCAGAAACACAACACCGAACTCCGCCAGCGTATGCGTCGCCACCGTATCGCTGACCAAGCCCAGCGCATGAGGGCCGATCACGATGCCGACCGTCAGATACCCGAGCATCGGCGGCATTTGCATCATGCGGAAAGCCACCACACCCATGACGGAGGTGCCAAGCAACAATAGTGTGAGTTCAAGTGCAGAAAACATGGTGATGGATTGGATGTATACGTTCTATGTGAGAAATGTAAAATTACCGAAGTCGGCTCATATTACCGGCACTTTGCTGTCGAGAGGCCATTTTCGTGACGACTGGCAAAGTTTTTGCTTTGCGATTTCGTTTATACTTTCTGGATGAGTGCTCACCTCCCCCTTAATTCCATTTCGGATTTCCCTGCGGATTCCATGCAGCGTGCATTGGAGCTAGCTGCCGACACGCTTCAAATCGAAGCGGATGCCATCTTGGCTTTAAAAGCACGCCTCGCCTCCGACTCGGCTCACGGCTTTGAACAGACGGTCGCATTGCTGCTGAAATGTCGCGGTCGCGTTGTGGTTTCCGGCATGGGGAAATCCGGCCATATCGCGCGCAAGATCGCATCGACCTTCGCGTCCACCGGTACCCCTGCGTTATTCGTGCATCCGGGAGAAGCCGCGCATGGCGATCTGGGTATGGTAACGGAAAACGATATTTTTATTGCCATTTCAAACTCTGGTGAAACGGCAGAACTGATGTCGATTGTTCCCATCATCAAACGCATGGGAGCAACACTGATTGCGATGACCGGGAATCCCGCATCGGGCTTGGCGCAGTTATCGAATATTCACCTCGACGCCAGCGTGACCAAGGAAGCGTGCCCATTAAACCTTGCGCCGACAGCCAGCACCACTGTGACGCTCGCACTGGGCGATGCACTTGCCGTCGCATTGCTCGATGCACGCGGCTTCCGTGAGGAAGATTTTGCGCGCTCGCATCCAGGCGGTGCGCTCGGGCGTAAGCTGTTGACGCACGTACGCGACGTCATGCGATCGGGTGATGCCATTCCATCGGTTCACCCTGATACGCCGGTTATCACCGCACTACTGGAAATAACCAAAAAAGGGATGGCAATGACGGCGGTGGTTGATGCGTCGTTTCACGTCGTCGGAATTTTTACCGATGGTGATTTGCGACGCATGATAGAAACTGCACAGAATCTGCGGACCGCAACTATTGCCGACGTCATGCACGCCAATCCTCGCACCATCGGCCCCGATCAGCTCGCGGTGGATGCGGTACAACTGATGGAGAAATTCCGTATCAACCAATTGCTGGTGGCGGATAACGACGGGCTCTTGGTGGGAGCATTGCATATCCACGATCTGACGCGCGCAAAGGTCATCTGATGACAATCTCCACTCCCACCGAATCCGTTTCCAAAGCAGCAAATGTACGCTTGATGATTTTTGATGTCGATGGCGTACTCACCGATGGCAGCTTGCACTTCGGCGCCGAGGGCGAAATTATCAAAACCTTCAATGTGCTCGATGGACATGGCATCAAGATGCTGCAAAATTCCGGCGTTACGACCGCCATCATCAGCGCACGTGCATCGTCATTAGTCGCGCGCAGAGCGGCTGATCTCGGCATTACCCATGTCTGCCAAGGTATCCACGATAAGCGCACCGCATTCGATAGCTTGATTGAAGAATGCAATGTCACACCAACGGCATGCGGCTTCATCGGCGATGATGTGATTGACTTGCCGATTTTGTTACGCGTCGGGTTTGCGGCTACGGTGCCGAATGCGCACGTTGCTGTCAGAGAGCGCATTCCCCATATTACTCATGCGGCGGGTGGTCACGGTGCAGTACGTGAAATCTGTGATTTCATTCTGCGTGCACAGGGAAATTACGAGGCGGCACTCGCGCCGTATCTGGCGTGACCGCCAATACGCCAATCAACCGAGTACGCATCGCGCTAGTACTGACACTGATTGCAATATTAGCGCTCGGTAGTTTTTGGCTACTGGAAGTGATGCGCAGAAGTGGCGACGAAACACCGCAAAAACCGGGGGCGGATGCGTCCGATTATACGGTCGACCAATTCACTTTTCTGCGACTATCTGAACAAGGACAGATACGCTACGAACTTTCCGGTGACACGCTGACACATTATCTGAACGACACTTATAAAATCGCCGCACCTGTTGTCCATGCGTTATCCGCGCATGCGGCACCTGTCGTCATGAAGGCAAAAAATGCGCTGGTGGATGACGTCGCGCGAAAAATTCATATGTATCACGACGTGAAGTTGGATCGCGCAGCCCAAGGGAAAAGCGAGCGGCTTCATGTGAACTCCGAATATCTGATGATTCTTCCGGATGACAATATTATCAAAACGGACAAGCCGGTCGAAATCGAACTCGGTCGCTCGCGACTCACGGGTGTCGGCATGTTCGTCAACAATACGACACTTGAATTCCAGCTTTTCGATAATGTGCATGGAACTTTCCTCTCTCCAGCACGATAATGACCATCGAAAAAACCACTGACTTGACCCGTTAAACCTGCAATGAAACGACTAATTTTCCTCTCTCTGTTCATGCTCAATATTTCAGTGATGCCGTTAGTGCATGCTGAACAGGCAGACACCAATCAACCGACGAACGTCGAAGCCGACCATATGGCGTATGACGACGTTCATCAGATCAATACTTTCAACGGGAATGTCGTGCTGACCCGTGGCTCGCTGATCATGAAGGCAGACAAGGTGGTGGTAACGCAAGACCCGGCCGGCTATCAATTTGCAACCCTCTATGCAGCACCCAATGGCTTGGCCACTTTTCGGCAAAAACGAGATGGTGGTCCTGATCTGTGGGTTGAGGGTCAAGCGAAGCGAATTGAATATGACGGCAAGAATGAATTGGTCAAACTTTATTCCAAAGCGAAAATGCGACGCTTGGAAGGCACTAAAACGACCGATGAAGTGGAAGGTGAATTTATTTCGTATGACAGCCGTGCAGAATTTTTCTCGGTTAACAATACGGCTGGTGATCAAAGCAAACCGGGAGCGGGCCGCATCAAGGCTGTGATTCAACCGCACACTGGTCCGAAGGAAAAAAAATGACCAGTACCTTATTGATTCGTGGATTACAGAAAAGTTATGGCGCGCGTCAGGTTGTGCATGATGTATCGCTCGATGTCAAAAGCGGCGAAGTCGTCGGTTTGCTGGGTCCGAATGGCGCAGGCAAGACCACCTCGTTTTATATGATCGTCGGACTGGTGTCGTCCGATGCGGGAGAAATCCGGCTGAACGATGCCGATATTTCGGGGCTGCCTATTCATCGTCGCGCGGCGCTGGGGTTGTCTTATCTGCCGCAAGAAGCATCCGTCTTCCGCAAGCTGACTGTCGAAGAAAATATTTTGGCGGTGCTCGAATTGCAGCGTGTACAAGGAAAGCCACTGTCGCGCGCTGATATCGACCAACGCCTGAATGCATTGCTCTCCGAATTGCAAATCGAGAAGCTACGTGAAAATCCTGCACTATCGCTGTCTGGCGGTGAACGCCGCCGTGTCGAAATTGCTCGCGCACTTGCTACTAATCCGCGCTTTGTACTGCTAGATGAACCTTTCGCCGGCGTTGATCCGATCGCCGTCATCGAAATTCAACGCATTGTGCGTTTCTTGAAAGAGCGCGGCATCGGCGTGCTGATCACCGATCATAATGTGCGCGAAACTCTCGGCATTTGTGATCGTGCCTACATTATCAATCAAGGCTCGGTACTCGCCAGCGGCCGCCCCGATGACATCATTGCTGACGAGTCTGTAAGGCGTGTTTATCTAGGCGAACACTTCCGCATGTAACGGGAGACATTGACCAGCATGAAGCAATCTCTCCAGCTTAGGGTTTCGCAACATCTGGCGCTTACGCCGCAATTGCAGCAATCAATCCGGCTGCTGCAATTGTCGACACTTGAGCTGCATCAGGAGCTGGAACAAATCCTCGCCGACAATCCACTACTTGAACGTATCGATGACCCGCTTGATCATTCGTTGAGACTACTGGCCGACGGCGCAATCGTATCGTCGCCTACTCCCGCTGCCAACAGTGAAACCGACAACGTTAACGCCGCCGATAGTCAAAATAACGACTCCACTGATAACCAAGAAAATAGCGAAGCTGTTTCTGCTAGTGATGCCGACTGGAGTTTTGACGACGTCGCACGCTCATCTAAATCCGTTGACGATGATGACTCGCGTCCTCAGCTCGAAGCGCACCAGGTCACTCTGCGCGAACATTTACGCGAACAGTTGGGGTTGACCGTACGCGACACCCGCGACCGTGCACTGGTGGAATTATTGATCGATGCGCTCAATGAGCACGGCTATCTGGAAGAACCACTTGATGAAATTCATGCGCGATTACCCGATGAGCTGGGCATTGAGCGGGAAGATTTGTCTTTTGCGCTGACGCTGCTGCAAAGCTTCGAGCCGGCGGGTGTCGGTGCGCGCAACGCCTCCGAATGCCTCGCATTGCAGATCAAACGACTTCCGGGATTGCCATTAGTCACTCGGCGGCAAGCGTTGCTCATTGTAGAGCAGCATTTGACCTTGTTTGCGCAGCGTGATTTCAACAAGCTGAAAAAAATATTAAATTGCGATGACGAAGATTTGCGAGAATCACAAGCTGCGATTCGACAATGTAATCCTCATCCTGGTTCATTTTTTTTCTCAGGGGCATCCGATTACGTTGCTCCCGATGTCATTGTCAAAAAAATAAAAAATAGTTGGCAAGTAGTTCTTAATCACGATGTGATGCCGCGCTTACGTGTAAATGCAATGTATGCCGGAATCCTGAAGCAAAATCGATGTGAGGGGTCGCTCACTTCGCAGTTGCAGGAAGCCAAATGGTTGATCAAGAATATGCGTCAACGTTTCGATACGATTTTGCGCGTAGCGCAAGCGATTGTTGACCGTCAAAGAAATTTTTTTTCGCACGGTGCAGTAGCGATGCGGCCGCTTGTTTTACGCGAAATAGCTGATACACTGGGTCTTCATGAGAGCACCATCTCTCGTGTAACGACTCAGAAATACATGCTGACACCGCATGGTATGTTTGAGTTGAAGTACTTCTTCGGCAGTCACGTTGCGACCGAGGCAGGTGGTGAAGCTTCCTCGACCGCGATACGGGCACTGATCAAACAATTGATAGGAGCGGAAGATACCAAGAACCCATTCTCTGACAGCAAAATAGCAGATATGCTGGGAGAACAAGGCATGGTAGTCGCCCGTAGAACCGTGGCGAAGTACCGTGAAGCCTTGAAAATTCCCCCAGTAAATTTGCGCAAAGCCTTGTAGTTTTTGTTACTTGCTGCTGCGTTTCCAGTTCTTCGATGAGGGACTGACAACCACCGGTAGCTTTATCTGAAGGAGCGCTGTATGAATCTCACCATCAGTGGACATCATCTAGAGTTAACACCCGCTATACGCAAGCACGTGCAGGAAAAGCTGGAGCGCATTCGACGCCATTTCGATCATGTAATTGATATCGCAGTCATTCTGGCTGTAGATAATCTCCCTCAGAAAGATCAGCGACATAAAGCGGAAATCAATCTGCGCGTGAGAGGAAAAGACATTCACGTAGAAAGCATTGCGCAGGATTTGTATGCCGCTATTGATACCTTGATCGACAAACTGGATCGCCAAGTGCTCAAATATAAAACCAAACTTCAGGATCACCAGCATGCGGCGATCAAGCATATGCCGGACATCAGCCCGTCGGCATCGCCATGAACTAAGAAGTTCCTTTGTGTGACAAAGGCGCCAAATGGCGCCTTTTTGTTTGGGAATCTCTATATGTCGTCAACCATGAACAAGCGACGATATTCACGCATCGCATATCGATCGGTCATGCCGGCGATATAATCCGCAACCTTGCGCGCCTGCGACTGTCCATCATCTGACGTTGGTGTTTGAATTTGATAATCCGGTGGAAGCAAACGCGGCTCTCCCATGAAAATCTGAAACAGTTCCGTAACGATGCGACGCGCTTTGCTCGTCATCCGATTGACCAGATAGTGCTGGTAAAGATTTTCCCGCAAAAATCGCTTTAATTCCATCGCCTGCTGGTTCATCGAGTGCGAGAACGCGATCATTGGTGATCCATCACGCACGTCGTCAATGCTATGCGGGCGAGCCCGTTCAATCAGTGCCTGCGAAGTTCCGATCAAATCGACAATCAGTGCATTGATCATACGGCGTATGGTTTCGTTGATCGCACGCCGCCCTGCTATTCCGGGGAAAATATTTTCCACTTCGAGGCGATGACGCGCGAAAAACTCGACCTCTGTTAGCTGTTCATTCGTCAGCAGCCCGGATCGCAAGCCATCATCGATGTCATGATTATTATATGCAATTTCATCCGCCAAGTTCGCGACTTGCGCTTCCAGTGATGGCTGTGTTTTCTGGATAAAGCGCTGTCCAATGTCCCCGAGTTTCTTAGCGTTTGAAATCGCGCAATGCTTGAGTATGCCTTCCCGTGTCTCGAACGTTAGATTTAATCCGTCGAACGCGCCGTAGCGCTCTTCAAGCGCATCAACTACGCGCAAACTTTGCAGATTATGTTCGAATCCGCCGAAGTCCTTCATGCACGCATTGAGCGCATCTTGTCCCGCATGACCGAAAGGAGTGTGCCCCAAATCGTGAGCGAGTGAAATGGCCTCGACCAAATCTTCATTCAGGCGCAAATTACGCGCAATGGAACGTGCAATCTGTGCGACTTCAAGACTATGTGTGAGCCGCGTGCGAAACAAATCACCTTCGTGATTAACGAAAACTTGAGTTTTGTATTCAAGTCGACGAAATGCCGTCGAATGAATGATGCGATCCCGATCTCGCTGAAATTCGGTACGAGAACTCGATGCAGGCTCTGCATAATGCCTGCCTTTTGACGATGCAGCATGCGCAGCATAAGAGGCGAGATCCAGTTCAGGCATGCATCACTCCTGTTATGCAATGACCAAGTTCAGGTGCACGATTTCAAGGTATCGATCAGCAGCTCTTGCGGCACGTTGGTGATGACAGAACACCCCAACGGCTTGAGCAAAATAAATTTGATCTGGCCATCTTCATTTTTCTTATCCACTTGCATCAAATTCAGCCACTGCTCGATAGTAAATTCTGGCGCTTTAATCGGCAATCCCGCAGCCTGCACCAATCGAACAATGCGATGATGGATTTCACGATCCAGAAAACCCAACCGGCACGACAAATCTGCCGCCATTACCATTCCGCAACCAACGGCCTCTCCATGCAACCAAACACCAAATCCTAGACCCGCTTCAATCGCATGACCGAACGTATGGCCGAAATTGAGAATTGCCCGTAAACCGCTTTCTCGTTCGTCCTGACGCACTACTTCTGCTTTGATTTCGCATGACCGACGTATCGCATAGGCAAGCGCTTCCGGCTGCCGCGCACGCAATTGATCGATATGTTGTTCGAGCCACTCAAAAAAATCAGCATCAATGATTGCGCCGTGCTTGATCACCTCCGCCAATCCTGCCGACAACTCTACCGGCGGCAAGGTATCCAACGTGGCCGTGTCTGCGATGACCGCTTGCGGCTGGTAAAACGCACCGATCATATTTTTGCCTAACGGATGATTGATGCCCGTTTTGCCGCCCACCGACGAATCTACTTGCGACAGCAAGGTCGTCGGCAATTGAATAAACGGTACGCCACGCATATAGGTCGCTGCTGCAAATCCGGTCATATCCCCGATCACTCCGCCGCCTAATGCAACGAGTGTCGTTTTGCGATCGCATTTCTCTTTCAACAGCGCATCAAATATGCACATCAGATTAACCCAGTTTTTTTCTTCTTCACCATCGGGCAGAATGATCGTCGTTACATGCTTTCCTGTGAACTTGAATGCATTGACCACGCGCTCAAGATAGAGCGGAGCGACTATCGTATTAGTAACAATCGCGACACGCTCGCCATGGACGTGCGCCGAGAGCAAGACCGTGTCGTCTAATAATGTGTGGCCGATGAAGATCGGGTAACTACGCTCACCGAGATCAACGCGCAACTCGATGCATGAATGTGAAGGAATGGGCATTACAGACAAATACGAAAATCAATCAATATCGGAAGTAGGCAGACTGCCTTCTTGGTGAGCAAGTTTAGCAAGAATACTTTGAATCAGTGATTGTACGTTAGGGCGTCCGGTATCAATCACGATATCCGCAATCTCCTGGTACGCAGATAAATGACCGTTCCACGCGTTTTCAGATATTCACGATTTTCAGGCCTCAGAATCGCGCCGCCGCCAGTCGCCAATACGATATCGTCCAGCGCAGTCAAATCACGGATCGCTTCCATCTCACGCTGACGAAAACCTTCTTCACCTTCAATTTCAAAAATCAAAGGAATCGAGGCGCCTGTGCGCGCCTCGATTTCGTGATCGGAGTCAATGAACTGTTTGCTGAGTTTTCGTGCAAGAGCGCGACCGACCGTGGTCTTGCCGGCTCCCATTAATCCAACCAGAAAAATATTCCGGTTAGTCAGTAAATTCACAATTTTCTATTCCACCAAATATTTTGTCAGGTAATAATTCGAGCCAAAATCAATCCGTAAATTATTGGCTAGTCATTTTATCTGACAAGATTTTTGGCGTAATAAAAATCAGCAATTCCGTTTTGTCATTGGTGCGTCCAGTGGTCTTGAACAGATGCCCGAGTATAGGAATATCGCCCAGCAACGGCACTTTGTTGACTGAATCTCGTTCGGTCTGCTGGAATATTCCGCCTAGCACTACTGTGCCACCATTTTCAACCAGCACCATCGTTTTCACATGTTTGGTATCAATTGCAAACCCTGATCTTGTTTCCACTCCGACGCTATCTTTATTGACATCGACATCCAAAATAACATTGCCATCAGGAGTGATCTGAGGAGTGACTTCAAGTTTAAGATTGGCTTTACGGAACGATATCGAAGTCGCACCACTACTGGTCGCCTGTTGGTATGGCAGTTCCGTTCCTTGTTCGATCACTGCCTTCAACTGATCAGCGGTGACGACTCGTGGGCTGGAAATAATTTTCCCTTTGCCATCGGCTTCCAATGCCGACAACTCGAGATTCAGAAAACGATTGGCTGCGGAGGAAAATAGGCTAACTGCAAAGCTACCTGGATTGATCCCATTTATATTGGCCGCTGGCAAATCAATGAATTGTGTATTCGGAATATAGCTTCCATCAGTGATTTTTGCCTGGCCAGTTTGCTCTCCAACACCGAGATAGTTACCAGTAAACGCGCCGCGATTACTGCCATTTAGACCGTAACCTGGTGCTTGACCCATTGCCTGACGCATATCAGCAAAGCCCAACTTTGCTCCCAGATTCTTGCTGAACTTGTCATCCGCTTCAACGATCCGCGCTTCAATCAATACTTGTCTAGAAGCGATATCGGTTTTTTGAACCAGCTTGCGAATTTCTTCGAGCTTCGCCGGAATATCCGTTACAAACAATTGATTGGTGCGAGGATCAATTACAGCACTGCCACGTTTCGACAATACGGTATTTTTATCGCTGCCACCATCCAGTCCGAACACCTGCTTGAATGATTCAGCTTTTTGATAATTGAGCTGGAAGGTTTCCGTTCTCAAGGGCTCCAATTCTGCGATTTGAGCTTTTTGTTCGAGTTCGAGCTTTTCTTTGGTTAGCAATTCATCTTTCGGCGCAATCCAGATCACCGAGCCATTTTTGCGCATATCCAGACCCTTGGCCTGCATCACAATATCAAGCGCCTGATCCCACGGCACATCCTTCAACCGCAACGTTAAATTGCCGTTGACGGTATCACTGGTGATGATGTTCAGTCCGGTAAAATCGGCAATCACTTGCAACACCGCGCGCACTTCAACATTCTGGAAATTCAACGAAAGTTTTTCGCCGCGATATCCTTGAGTGCCTTGCGTCAGTTTGTTCGGATCTTCTTTGATTGGTTTGACTTCAACCACCAATTGCGAATCGCTTTGATAAGCACTGTGTTCCCACAGTCCTTTCGGTTGAATCACCATCCGTACATTTTCACCTTGCTGAGTGGTAGTCACAGTGGTGACTGGAGTACCAAAATCAGTAACGTCAAGGCGGCGCCGCAGCACATCTGGCAAACCGGTTTTCAAGAAATCGACAACAATCGACTGCCCTTGCTGCCGCACATCAACGCCAACTTGATTATCCGGCAAATCGACGATGATGCGTCCTTCGCCTGCTGTGCCGCGCCGGAAATCAATATCCTTGATCATCTGCTTGCCGGCCGGCGCTTGCTTCGCCTGCATTGGTATTCCTGACGCATTGACCGCGGTGGCAGGACCACCTGAACCATCGATCACCACCATGACGGAATTCCCATCAATCGATGTCGCGTAGTTCAATGGGCGAGTCAAGTTAAATACCAAACGTGAACGCTCACCCGCTTGGATGACGTTAACGGTACGGACATCGCCCAACGCGATGTCCTGCAGAGTCTTGCCGGTTCCATTCGCTGTATCTGCAAAATCAAGCGCGATTCGTGCGGGATTGGTAATCGAAAAACCTAATGGCGGCTTTTGAGGTGCATCCTTCAGCGATATCTTCACCACGATGTTGGCACCCTGTTGGCTGGCGCTGATCGATTGGATCGCATTCTCTTCCGCAGATGCCGACACCGCCATAAAGGCGAAGCACGCAACTGCGCACCGCGCGAGGAATGTGCGCGTAATAGCGCCAGTGTTCTTGCTTCGTTTTTCTAGCGCGATCATTTGATTGCCTCCTGCAACTCTAACTTGGCCTTGCGTTCGACCCATTCGCCGGACGCATCCTGGATGACTTCTTTTAATTCAACGGCATTCTCAGTGATATTGGTGACGATACCTAGATTCTGCCCCATGTAATTACCAATCTTCACTTGAAACAATGTTTTGTCCCCCTGTATTAACGCGTAACTCATTCCAGGTTTTTGCAACGTGCCCACCATTTTCAGGGTATCCAGCGGGAAGGCCTCAAGTGGTTCGCGACGCCTATCCAAATCCGGTCTGATACCTTTGGAATTCGCCTGGAGTTTCGCAAATGCGACCGCGAGTTTACTCGGATTGAAAGGATCCACGCTGTCTTTTTCTTCATAGACAAACGGTATAAATTTTTTAGGAGGAGAAAGTTTGGGAATAGATACCTTGGTATCCCGCTTGACCTCGGCCATCCATTGTTTGATCTCAGTAACCCCACCGTCTCCACACGCAGTAAGCAGCGACACCACCATCAGGGAAAGCGCGACACGCGCTATATTCGGCTGTTTCATTTTTTCTTGCCCCCCTTCTTGTCTTTCTTCGCGGCGTCGCGCTGGGCGGCAACTTCATCTGCATCGAGATAACGGAAGGTTTTGGCAATGGCATCCAGTTGCAATGTGCCGTCCTTGCCTGTCGTGAGATTCAGATTATTAAGTGTGACGATCCGGGGCAAATTAGCGATATCGCTAGTGAATGAACCGACGTCGTGATAGTTACCGGTCACTTTGATATCGATCGGAAGCTCAGCATAGTAATCTTTGACGATAACCTGACCCGGCTTGAATAATTCAAATTGCAACCCTCGTCCCAGCCCAGCCTGGTTGATATCGGACAGCAGAGCATCCATCTCAGCCTTACTCGGCAATTGCTTTTCGAGCGTTGCCACATACTCACCGACCTGTTCTTTTTGCTTACGCAAGCCTTCCAGATTGATCGACTGTCTCACTTTGTTGCGGTAGTCATCTTTTAATTTTTCTTCTTGCTGCTTACCCTGATCAAGTTCTTCGACCTGACCTTTCCAATAAGTAAACCAGCCCAATGCAATCACCGCCAGCAATACGCCTAAACCGCATGCCAATTGTGGCACGATCGGCCATTGTCCCGGATCGCGACCGCTCAACCCCCGAAATTGCGAGGTAATCGTGTCGCCTATGTTATTCAGGTTCGCCATGATGCGCTCTCATTCAGTGTTTTACTGGCGCCGGACTGGCCGCCGCGTCAGTGGTGGAAGTCGCAGAGGCTGTCTTATCCTGATCACGTGGGCGTTTAATACCGACGTTGATCGTGAACTCAAACACTCGCTTCGCGTTCTTGCCCTTATCGATATCGACCGCACGTATCTCTATCAAATCAGGCCGCTCAAGCCATTGCGAATTGTTTCCAAGGTTGCGCAGCAGCTCCGACACTCGTTCATTGGATTGCGCGTAACCGTTCAAGACCACACGCTGACCATCCTGCTTGAACGAACGGAGATAAATGCCTTCTGGCGTTTGTCGCACCAGTTCATCCATCAGATATACCGGCTGATTACGGTCTGCCTGTAAATCTTCCACTGCTTGCTGGCGAGCTCGTAACGCATCGATCTCTTGCTTCAATGTTGAAATTTCTGCGATTTCGGAATCGAGCTTCGCATTTTCGGATTTAATGAAATCGTTACGCTCGGCTTGGTTTGAAATGCTGTTGGCAAAATAGCCCGCCACCAGCAAGATCACTGCGACTCCCAATACAGCGCTCAGCCCCAACAACGCGTAAAACGCGGTCTTCCGCTGTTTACGCTTAGCTTCGCGATGCGGAAGTAGATTAATTTTTGCCATCAGTCAAACCTCCGCATTGCCAATCCGCACGCGACCAAATAGGCCGGCGCTTCAACGCGCAATTGTTTTTCTCTTACATTCGCGGCCAGTTGCATGCCTTTGAATGGCGTCACGATTGACGTTGATATTTTGGTGCGACTTCCGACCAACTCCGCAAGGCCAGGAATAATAGCGCAACCACCCGCAATAAAAATCTGATCAATACGAGTATGCGGAGTAGAGGTAAAGAAGAACTGCACTGCGCGCGCGACTTCCGTACTCGCATTTTCGAGGAAAGGTTGCAGCAACTCTGCTTCATAACCGTCGGGCAAATCAGCATTGCGTTTTTTGGTTTCCGCTTCTTCATACGACAAGCCGTAGGCGCGCACGATATCTTGTGTCAACTGGCTACCGCCGAATGGTTGCTCACGTTCGTAGACAACTTGGCCATCCAGCAGCATCGATACATGAGTCACGTTTGCACCCATTTGAAACAATGCGACGATTTGCCCTTGGCCACCTTTAGGTAACTGCGCAGTAAGACGATCAATTGCCGAGCGCGCCGCATAGGATTCGATATCCATCACGGTGGGTGTCAGGCCTGCTGCCTCGGCTACTGCAACGCGGTCTTCGACTTTTTCCTTGCGCGTCGCAGCCAACAATACCTCAACATCTTCAGGCGAATTTTGCGCTGGGCCCACCACGTCAAAATCAAGGCTCACCTCATCCAGCGCGAAAGGAATGTATTGACTGGCTTCTGCTTCAACCTGCACTTCCAACTCATCGTCGGAAAGACCTCCCGGCAGAATGATTTTTTTGGTAATAACGGCAGCAGGCGGCATACCGAGCGCAACCAGCCTTGTACGCGTACCACTTTTTTTCCAGACACGACGCACTGCTTCAGATACCTGCTCAATATTTTCGATATTGCCGTCCACCACAGCACCGCGCGGCAGTTGTTCGACGGCATACCGTTCCAGCCGAAACTCGTTTTTACCCACTTCAGATAACTCAACGAGTTTGACACTGGACGAGCTGATATCCAAGCCAACTAGCGGCGGGCTTTTCTTGCCGATCAACGATCCGAGATCAAAGGCCAAGGGTGATCCTCCTTGAGACAGAAATTTTCATATGAACGTACCGCAATCCTGATTGTCCAACACGCAGGTAACATTTCCACAGAGAAATTCTGTTTAAAAACGAGTGTTTAGGAAACATTTATCAAAGGTTACATTAAATCGTAGCAACAAGCTCGGGAAAGTGTAAAGCAATTTCCTAGGTGAAATTTGTAACTGCGTTGTCAAAACCCCACGCCAAACACATCAAAGTGATCACATCGTCTTCTTTCCGTGTAATCGTGTGCGGCGCTAATGCGCCGTTATAATGGCTCGACTATTAATTTTGCTTACCTTATTTCTCGAATGACTTCACAAACTCCCTCGGATTCTGCGTCTGCCAGCACAACTCCTTCGCGTTTCAATTTACCCACAAGAATCGCGCTAATTACCGTCGCGGTGCTAGGCGGCTTGGCAACTGCTGGCGCATTGACTCTCGTTTTTGCAATGGCGATGGCTTATCCCAATCTGCCCGCATTGGATTCTCTAACCGACTACCGCCCTAAAGTTCCTCTGCGTATTTACTCGGCGGATAATGTCTTGCTCGGAGAATTCGGCGAAGAGCGACGGAATGTGGTGCGCATCAAAGACATTCCCGATGTCATGAAAAAGGCGGTGCTGGCAATTGAAGACGATCGCTTTTATGAGCATGGCGGCGTCGATTATTTCGGCATCATGCGAGCGGCGATCCACAATCTTTCCGGCGGCACGCGTCAAGGCGCATCAACTATCACGCAGCAAGTTGCTCGCAATTTTTTCCTGTCGAGCGAACAGACATTCAAACGCAAAATCTATGAAATGCTGCTGGCATGGAAAATCGAACAGAGTCTGACCAAGGATCAGATTCTCGAGGTTTACATGAACCAAATTTATCTCGGTCAGCGCGCTTACGGATTTTCTTCTGCCGCACAAATTTATTTCGGCAAAAAACTTTCCGAACTAACCGTGGCTGAAGCCGCGATGCTGGCAGGTTTACCCAAAGCGCCATCCGCCAACAATCCTGTCGTCAATCCCAAACGAGCAAAAGTACGTCAGCAATACATTTTGCAGCGTATGCACGATCTGGGCTACATCACGGATGACCAGTACAAAAAAGCACAAAAAGAAGAAATTCATACCAAGACCAATAGTAATGAATTCAGCGTACATGCCGAATATGTCGCAGAGATGGCGCGCCAACTGGTGTATGAACAGTTCAAGGAAGATACCTATACGCGCGGTCTAACGGTGCACACGACTATCGTCAAGGCGGATCAAGATGCCGCCTACATGGCGTTGCGACGAGGTGTGATGGACTATGAAAAAAATCACGGTTATCGCGGCCCGGAAGGCTATATCGATTTGCCTGCAGCGAAAGACGATGCAGAAGAAGAGATTGAAACCGAACTCGCTGATCATCCAGACAGCGACGATATCGTCGCTGCCGTTGTACTCGACGCATCACCGAAAGAAGTGCGTGCAGAACTATCTTCTGGCGAAACCATCGCGATCGATGGCACCGGACTGACGTTTGCCGCACATGCGCTCAGTAAAAAATCTGCACCCAATCGCAGCATCAAACGCGGCGCAATTATCCGCGTCATCCAGCAAGATGGGCATTGGCAAATCACACAAATGCCCGAAGTCGCGGCTGCCTTT
>CAJDWW010000002.1_pt1 | contig 25828 bp, 23 predicted proteins | sample 7391721 | NCBI WGS metagenome assembly CAJDWW01 (sample SAMEA7055731, study PRJEB34461) | soil metagenome | biome: terrestrial ecosystem; feature: Peninsula; material: soil | place: Antarctica | collected 2016
AAGACCAATGTAGCGCGGATTACTTTGAAATAATTCAATGCAAACGTCTTCTTCGAATTCTCCGATCAGCGCTGGCTCACTTTCGCGCCGCGTTCGTCGCGCGGTACGCGTCTCATATGGCAATCATGTAATCGTGGTGGGTGGCGACGCACCGGTGGTGGTGCAGTCGATGACGAATACCGATACTGCGGATGCAGTAGGTACTGCAATTCAGGTCAAAGAATTGGCGCGTGCCGGTTCGGAACTGGTGCGCATTACTGTGAATAATCCGGAAGCCGCCGCTGCGGTACCGGCGATACGTGAACAGCTCGACCGGATGGGAATTAATGCGCCGTTGGTCGGTGATTTCCATTACAACGGCCATAAGTTACTCCATGATTTTCCCGATTGCGCGAAAGCGTTATCGAAATATCGAATCAATCCCGGCAATGTTGGGCAGGGCGCAAAGCGCGATACGCAGTTTGCACAAATGATCGAAATCGCATGCAGATATGACAAGCCGGTGCGCATCGGTGTCAACTGGGGCAGCCTTGATCAGTCGCTTTTGGCACGCATCATGGATGAGAATGCGCAACGTGCGGAGCCGTGGAGTGCACAGGCGGTGATGTATGAAGCACTGGTAACCTCGGCAATCGAAAATGCACAGCGCGCCGAAGCGTTGGGAATGGGCGGCGACCGCATTATTCTGTCGTGCAAAGTATCAGGCGTGCAGGATTTAATTGCGGTTTACCGCGAACTAGCGCGACGCTGCGATTATCCATTGCATCTAGGTCTGACAGAAGCTGGCATGGGCAGCAAGGGAATTGTGGCATCTACTGCCGCGTTGTCGGTACTGTTGCAGGAAGGTATTGGCGATACCATTCGTATTTCGCTGACGCCAGAACCGGGCGGTGATCGCACAAAAGAAGTGATCGTGGCACAAGAAATCCTGCAAACAATGGGCTTGCGAAAATTCACGCCGATGGTAATCGCATGTCCGGGCTGCGGCCGCACTACCTCGACGGTATTTCAAGAATTGGCGGACCGTATTCAGACCTACCTGCGTGATCAGATGCCGGTATGGAAGCTGCGTTATCCAGGGGTCGAAAGTATGAATGTGGCGGTGATGGGTTGTATCGTCAACGGCCCTGGCGAATCGAAGCATGCGAATATCGGTATCAGTTTACCTGGCACTGGCGAATCGCCATCTGCGCCGGTATTTGTTGATGGCCAGAAAACGGTTACGCTGCGCGGCGAGCGAATCGCTGAAGAATTTCAGGCGATTGTGCTCGATTATGTGCACACGCATTACGGCGCTCACGTCGCCAGTTAATCCTGTCTGGCCAAATGTTGTAGGCAGACGTAGTCAACTATTCAGATCATGTCAGAAAATAAGAAATCCGAAAAAATCGTCGGCGTAAAAGGGATGAACGATATCCTGCCGAGCGAGGCGCCGCTGTGGGAACTGTTTGAAAACACCGTGCATACGGTATTGAAGAGCTATGGTTTCCAGCGAATTCGCACGCCTATCGTCGAGCCCACTGCGCTGTTCTCGCGTGGTCTGGGCGAAGTCACTGATATCGTCGAAAAGGAAATGTATTCATTCGTCGATTCAATGAATGGCGATCCGCTGACATTGCGTCCTGAAAGCACAGCTGGAGTAGTGCGCGCAGTGCTGGAGCACAATTTGACGTACGATGGTCCGAAGCGTCTGTGGTATGCAGGCCCGATGTTTCGTCACGAGCGTCCACAGCGCGGACGTTATCGACAGTTTCATCAAGTCGGTGCCGAAGCGATTGGTTTTACTGGCCCCGATATCGATGCCGAGCTGATCATGATGTGCCAGCGTTTGTGGGACGATCTCGGGCTGGACAACATCAAACTGGAACTGAATTCAATTGGTGATGCCGAAGAACGCAATCGTCATCGCACTGATCTGATTGCGTATTTCGAGCAGCATCAGGATGTGCTCGATACTGATGCGCGTCGTCGCCTGCATTCCAATCCACTGCGGATTTTGGATACCAAAAATCCGACAATGCAGGAACTGGTGAACGGTGCGCCGAAGCTGCTCGATTACTTGGGTGATGAATCACGCGCGCATTTTGAAGGTGTTCAGAAAATTCTGCGGCATAACAGCATCCCGTTCACCATCAATCCACGGCTGGTGCGTGGCATGGATTATTACAACCGCACCGTGTTTGAGTGGGTTACTGATCAGCTCGGCTCGCAAGGTACAGTGTGCGGCGGTGGTCGTTATGATCCGCTGGTGGAAATGTTTGGCGGGAAACCGACGCCCGCGTGTGGTTTTGCGATCGGCGTCGAGCGCTTACTGGAGTTGATGAAGGTGACCGGCGAGCAGTACTCGCCCAACCAATGCGATGCCTATATCGTCCATCAAGGTGATGCTGCGCAGACGCACGCCTTCGTGATTGCGGAGCGATTGCGTGATGCCGGTCTCGATGTTGTGCTACATTGCGCATCGGCTCATGCAGGCAGTAGCTTCAAGGCGCAAATGAAACGCGCCGATGGCAGTGGCGCCGCATTTGCAATTATTCTCGGCGACGACGAAATGACGAAAGGCGTAGCCGCCGTCAAGACGCTGCGAGCAGAAGAGAAAGAAGGCAATCAGACACTTGTTCCATTTGAGCAGGTTGCTGATTATCTGGTCGATCAGATCGTCGGTGGTGACGACCATGATCACGATCACTCCGGACACGTGCATTATCATCCTTAACCATTATTAATCGACATGGCATACGATCTCGAAGAGCAGGAACAACTGGCTGAACTCAAGGCATGGTGGAATAAGTACGGTAATCTCGTCACTTGGTTGCTGATAGTGGCACTCGCCGCTTATGCGTCATGGGTGGGCTGGAATTATTATCGGGCGACTCAATCAAACCAATCGTCACAGCTTTACAGTGAAATGCAGAAGGCAGTGACGGCTAAAGATAATGGCAGAGTGCAGCGCGCCGCGAGTGATATGGAAATCAAATTTTCGCGCACTGCCTATGCGCAAATGGCAGCATTGACTGCAGCGAAATCAGCAGTCGATGCCAACGATGATAAAGCCGCAAAAATTCAATTGCAGTGGGCGATAGATCATGCGATAGATGACGAATATCGCTCGATTGCAAAAGTCCGCCTAGCAGGAATTCTGCTTGATGAAAAAGCGTATGACGAAGGATTGAAACTATTGACCGGAGAATTCCCACCCGCATTCGCCAGCATGGTGGCCGATCGCAGAGGTGATATTTTGGTTGCCCAAAATAAGCCGGCCGAGGCTAAGGTAGCCTATGAATTAGCGCTGGAAAAAACTGATCAAAAAAATCCAGCACGACAATTGATCGAATTGAAGCTTGATGCGCTGGGCGGTGCTCCCGCAAAAGCTGCCGCCTGAAATCATCATTGAACAAAGGGAAAAAAATGCGTAACGCAGCGAAGATTGCAATGGTGCTGGCGCTGGTGATGTTGGCTGGATGTTCGACCATCAAGAACATATTCAGTAAGTCAAAGCGTGATATTCCGGCAAAGTTGGTTTCGTTTGACCAAACGATGAATGTCCACGCCAAATGGAAAACTTCGGTCGGCAAGGCGGGCAGCTACGTATTTTCTCCTTCGATTTCGGACGGTAATCTATACGTCGCATCTGCTAATGGAACGCTGGAGCGGATCAATCCCGAAAACGGTAAAGTGCAGTGGAAAATCGACACCGGCAAGTCATTGACCGCTGGCGTCGGCAGCAATATCAATACCGTTGCGGTGGCTGCTGAAAAAGGCAAGGTGCTGGCTTATGATATCAACGGTAAATTGCGCTGGGAAGCTCAAGCGTCAAGTGAGGTTATATCGCCGCCGGCAGTAGCATTGGGACTGGTGATTGTTCACAGCGTCGATAATCGGATTGCTGCGTTTGATATTGAATCAGGTGTACGGCGCTGGGTCGAGCAACGCACGGTGCCGGCATTGACTTTGCGGACACCGGCCGGGATCACCATCGCAGGGCCATTGGCTTTTATCTCGATGCCTGGTGGAAAATTGTTAGCATTGTCGATCGAAAATGGCGCGACGTTGTGGGAATCAGTGGTTGGTGTGCCGCGCGGTGCAACTGAGTTGGAGCGCATTGCGGATACCGTCGGTTTCCCGGTAGTGGTCGGCGGTGATGTTTGCGCGGTCGCCTATCAAGGGCGCGTCGCGTGTTTTGATGGCGGTAGCGGCACTCCGCGCTGGACCAAAACCTTATCGAGTGAAGTCGGACTGGGCGCCGACGAGCGGTTTATTTTTGCGTCTGACGAAAGTGGTGCTGTCAATGCATTTTCACGCGAATTAGGTGCCAGCACGTGGCGTAATGACAAACTCGCGCATCGTCATCTGTCAGCGCCGGTCTCGTTTGGTCGCGCGGTTGCGGTCGGCGATTTTGAAGGCTATGTACATTTTCTGTCACGCGAAGATGGCGCATTTTTGGCGCGCGTAGCGACCGATGGCAGCGCCGTTTCAGGTGTGCCAGTGGTTGAAGGCAATAATCTCATCATCCAAACTCGTTCAGGTGACGTGGTTGCACTGGCGATCGAATAGAACTTATCAATGAAGCCGGTTATCGCCCTAGTGGGCCGTCCCAACGTCGGAAAATCGACACTATTCAACCGGCTTACCCGTTCGCGCGACGCGCTAGTGGCAGACCTTCCGGGGCTGACTCGCGATCGTCATTACGGTGAAGGCCGATTAGGCGAACGCCCATTTTTAGTGATTGATACGGGTGGTTTCGAGCCAGTCGCTAAAGATGGCATCATGCATGAAATGGCCAAGCAGACTAAGCAGGCGGTGGCCGAAGCCGATGTCGTGATTTTTATCGTAGATGGGCGTCAGGGTATGACGCCGCATGACAAAACCATTACCGATTTTTTGCGTAGATCGGGTCGCACCGTAATGCTTGTCGTCAACAAAGCCGAAGGCATGAAATATACCTCGGTGACGGCCGATTTCTACGAACTCGGCATGGGCGACCCTTATGTGATTTCAGCTGCTCATGGTGACGGCGTAATGGATTTGGTCGACGAAGCGCTGGAAAAGGTATTGTCGCAAACGACGCCAGCGGAAGTGCCTGAAGAAGTGCATGGGCGGGACGTTCGGATCGCGATTGTCGGCCGTCCGAATGTGGGCAAGTCGACATTAGTCAATACGCTGCTGGGTGAAGAGCGTGTAATAGCATTTGATATGCCGGGTACCACACGTGATTCGATCGAGATACCATTCGAACGCGACGGTCGGCACTATACGCTGATCGACACCGCCGGAATTCGACGGCGTGGAAAAGTTTTTGAGGCGATCGAAAAATTCTCAGTCGTCAAAACGCTGCAGTCGATTTCAGAAGCTAATGTCGTGCTGTTGCTACTCGATGCGCAGCAGGATATTTCGGAACAGGATGCGCATATCGCGGGCTTCATTCTCGAATCAGGGCGCGCGCTGGTGGTGGGAGTAAATAAGTGGGATGGCTTGACGAGCGATCGACGTGAGGAAATCAAGATGGACATCGAGCGCAAACTAAGCTTTCTATCGTTTGCAAAAACCCATTTTGTTTCGGCGCTGAAATCGAGCGGCATTGGACCATTGATGAAATCGATAGACAGCGCATATGCAGCGGCGATGTCGAATCTTTCGACGCCGAAATTGACTCGTGCGTTGATCGAAGCAGTAGAGCATCAGCAGCCGCGGCGTAAGGGATCGATTCGACCCAAGCTGCGTTATGCGCACCAAGGCGGGCAAAATCCACCGATTGTCGTAATACATGGCAATGCATTGGATGCAGTGGATGATCGTTACAAACGCTATTTGGAGAAACATTTCCGCGAGACGTTTTCGCTGGTGGGAACACCGCTGCGAATTGAATTCAGATCAGGCAAAAACCCTTTCGCCAATGGCGAAAAATAAGCTGCTTTAGCAGGTTGTACCAAAATCGATTACAGTCGTTATAACAATGAGAAGACGCTTGAAAATTCAGGACGCGTCTTCATCTCCTGATCACAACTACACAATGGAGCCATCATGAGCAACAAAGGGCAACTATTACAAGACCCATTCTTAAATGCTTTGAGAAAAGAGCATGTTCCCGTTTCGATCTATTTGGTCAACGGTATTAAACTTCAAGGTCATATCGAATCATTTGATCAGTACGTCGTATTGCTTCGCAATACAGTCACCCAAATGGTATACAAACACGCCATTTCCACCGTCGTTCCTGCCCGCGCAGTCAACTTAAACCTTGAACCAGAAGCGGAATAAACCGGATCATTTGATGCGCAAACCATTATGCGCGCAGCTTTAGTCGGAGTCGATTTCGGTGACAGTGATTTTGCTGCCGGACTCGATGAACTTTCGCTGCTGGTGAAGTCGGCAGGCGCTGATCCGATTACCGTAATTACCGGCAAGCGGGGAAACCCTGACTCCGCATTATTCATCGGTTCGGGCAAGGCCGATGAAGTCGCCAGTGCAGTTGCTGCCGAAGCGATCGATCTGGTGATATTCAATCATGCATTGAGTCCAGCACAACAACGTAATCTGGAGCGCCATTTGAAGATTAGGGTGGTGGATCGCACCAGCCTGATTTTGGATATCTTTGCACAGCGCGCGCAAAGTCACGAAGGTAAAATTCAAGTGGAGTTGGCTCAGCTTCAGCATCTGGCGACGCGCCTGATCCGTGGCTGGACCCATCTTGAGCGGCAAAAAGGGGGGATCGGCTTGCGTGGTCCTGGTGAAACGCAACTGGAAACCGATCGCCGGCTGCTTGGTGATCGCGTCAAAATGCTACGTATCAAACTCGATAAACTACAAAAGCAGCGTGCTACGCAAAGACGTGCGCGTGGCCGGAGCAATACGTTTTCGGTGTCGCTGGTGGGTTACACGAATGCTGGAAAATCGACCTTGTTCAACACGTTGACGAAGGCGCGAGCCTATGCTGCCGATCAATTATTTGCAACGCTCGATACTACTTCGCGTCGTATCTATCTTGGCGAAGCGGGTAACGTGGTGATTTCCGATACCGTCGGATTCATTCGAGAGTTGCCGCATCAACTGGTTGCCGCATTTCGCGCCACACTTGAAGAAACTATCCGCGCTGATTTATTGCTGCATGTAGTCGATGCTGCCAGCCCGGCGAGAATGGAGCAGATAGCGCAAGTCAACCTAGTGCTGAAGGAAATCGGCGCTGATCGCGTTCCTCAAATACTAGTGTGGAACAAGATCGATGCGACTGATGTCGAGCCTGCTTTGGAACGTGACGAATATGATAGAATCCGACGTGTTTTCCTCAGTGCGCGCACCGGAGCAGGGCTGGATCTTCTACGGCAAGCGATCACTGAATATGCGAAGAGCGGCACTAGTGAAATATCGCCGCAGACTGCTTCGGGCGACTTGCACTTGTAATCCAGATTCAATTCGTATTCAATCCATTCCCGAAGAGAGATCTCGACAGCATGCTCGGTTCCTTGATTAAAAAATTCCGTTTAAAATTTTCGATGAACGATCCTCGTTGGGGACGTGACCCCGAAAGCGTTCAACCACAACGTCAAGATGGGAAAAAGCCGGGAGATGGCCCGCCCGACCTTGATCAGTTGTGGCGCGATTTCAATCGTCGCTTGAGCAGTTTCTTTGGCAGCGGCGGCAATAATGCTGGTGGCAGCGGTGGCGGTAGCAGTAATGGCCCCGATATGCGTACCGCTGGCATCGGCGTCTCGATCGTTGCAGTAGTAATTGTGTTTCTATGGCTGGTGAGCGGATTGTTCATCGTGCAGGAAGGACAGACTGGCGTGGTGCTGACTTTCGGAAAACTGGATCACACCACTTCTTCCGGTATGCACTGGCGCTGGCCTTACCCGATTCAAAGTCAAGAAATTGTCAACGTGTCGCAAGTGCGCACGGTAGAAATTGGTTACCGCACCAACGTGCGGAATAAGCAACCGATTGAATCGTTGATGCTGACTGGCGATCAAAATATCGTTGATATCCAGTTTGCGGTTCAATACAAACTCAACAACGCAGCTGACTGGTTGTTCAGCAACCGCGATCCCGAAGACACTGTCAAGCAGGTCGCAGAATCTGCAATTCGTGAAATCGTCGGCAAGAGCAAGATGGACGTTGTGCTGTATGAAGGTCGTGAGCAAGTGGCGTCGGATGCTCAGCGTTTGATGCAGCAGATTCAGGATCGTTATCGTACCGGTGTGCAGATCACGCAGGTAACGATGCAAGGCGTGCAACCACCAGAGCAGGTGCAAACTGCATTTGATGATGCGGTGAAGGCCGGTCAAGACAAAGAGCGTCAGAAAAATGAAGGCCAAGCGTATGCCAATGGCGTGATTCCGCGTGCTCGTGGTGCGGCTTCACGATTGATGCAGGAATCGGAAGCGTATCGTGCGCGGGTAGTTGAAAACGCGGAAGGTGATGCGTCGAGATTCAAACAGATTTTAGTGGAGTATAAAAAGGCACCGGCGGTAACACGCGACAGGATGTACCTCGATACGATGCAGCAGATTTTTGCGAATACGACAAAAGTGATGATGGAAGCAAAAAATGGCAATAACCTGATTTATCTGCCACTCGACAAATTGATTGAACAAACCGGAATCAGCGATGCCGTAAAGTCCAGCGGTGCTCCCACTCCGGGCGTGACATCCAGCTCGGCGGAAGTGATGCAAACGATTGAAAGCGCGCATCCACGTAGTGATAGCCGCAGCCGCGAAACAAGCGGTTCCCGCGATCGGGAGGGCAGATAATGAACCGCATCGTCTCTTTCGTCGTGCTGATAGTGATTGCGCTACTGATTGCGCATTCCACTCTGTTTGTGGTCGATCAGCGAAAATATGCGATCGTCTTCGCGTTGGGTGAAGTTAAACAAGTGATTGACAAGCCTGGCTTGCATTCAAAACTTCCGTGGCCATTCCAAGATGTTATTTTCATGGATAAGCGGATTCTGACACTGGATACCGAAGAAGCAGAGCGCTTCATCACTGCCGAGAAGATGAATATCTTGGTCGATGCATTCGTTAAATGGCAGATCAAGAACCCCAAGCTTTATTTCATCAGCTTTTCAGGTGATGAGCGCTCGGCACAAAACCGGATGACGCAGATTTTGAATGCGGCATTGAATGAAGAAATCACTAAGCGCACCGTGCGTGAAGTGATTTCCGGGGAACGCAATAGCGTGATGGGCGCGATTCATAAAAAAATTGCAGACGAAGCGCGTGAAATTGGCGTCGATATTATCGATGTGCGATTGAAGCGCGTTGACTATGTTGAGCAAATCAATAATTCGGTTTACGACCGGATGAAGGCAGAGCGGTCGCGTGTTGCGAATGAACTGCGTTCGGAAGGTGCCGCGGAGTCGGAACGAATTCGCGCTGATGCAGATCGCCAGCATACGGTGATCCTTGCTGAAGCTTATCGTGATGCGGAGAAGATTCGTGGTGAAGGTGACGCTAAGGCTTCCTACATCTATGCACAAGCATTCGGTCAGAATCCAGAATTCTATAAATTCTATCGCAGCCTTGAAGCATATCGCTCCAGCTTCCATAACAAGAGCGATGTGATGTTGGTCGATCCTAATTCGGATTTCTTTAAATATTTCAAGGATCCGGCTGTCGGTGGTGCCAAGAAATAAGCTGATCGAATGTGAATCACTTCAGCATTGCTGCCGAATTAAACCTGAAATCCGCGATATCATTTTCGCGGATTAAATTGGGCTTTCGGCAGTGCCACGGAATTTTCACACGAGACATTTTTTTGCCAATCCGCCGGATTACCATGCGGATGGTTTGATCTGGTCAACGTCTGCGCCTGTTCATTCAACCGGGATCTACACTAGGAGTTTTTGTTCGCCATGCTGAATTGGCTACTTCCTGAAAATATTGCAGATGTCTTGCCGCTCGAAGCGCGCAAGATTGAAAGCCTGCGCCGCGCGATGCTCGACAAGTTTCATCGCTACGGCTATGAGCTGGTATTGCCACCAATGTTGGAGTACATCGAATCTTTGCTGGCAGGTGCCGGTAAAGATACCGATCTCCGTACTTTCAAGTTGGTCGATCAAATGTCTGGTCGAACCATGGGTGTGCGAGCCGACATGACAACTCAGGTTGCGCGGATCGATGCTCACCTACTGAACCGTCCTGGCGTCACCCGTTTGTGCTATGTCGGCAGTGTGCTGCATGTGCGCCCACATGGCTTGCACGCGACTCGCGAGCCATTGCAGATTGGCGCTGAAATCTATGGACACGCCGGACTGGAAGCAGATGCTGAGATACAGGAACTGGCTCTAGCATCACTGGCCTTGGCTGGCTTCAATCATGCGCGGTTGGATTTGTCGCATGCCGGTTTGGTGCGCGCAATTCTTGATCAGGACGTTCATGCCAAAGGCAATGAAGCTGAGATTTACGGCATGCTACAAGCAAAGGATTTGCCGGCACTCGATCAGATCAGTACTGAATTCGATGCGGTGACACGCGCCGCATTGTTGGTATTGCCGACGCTGTATGGCGATGCTGATGTGATTCGGCATGCACGTTCAGTGCTGCCAGGCTTACCGGCAGTCACGCGGGCGCTCGATGAATTACAGTTGTTAGTCGATATGGCACGCACCTCCAGCGTGACGATTGATCTGGCTGATTTGCGGGGCTATCAATACGAGAGTGGTGCAATGTTTGCGATGTATGTCGAGGGATTGCCCAACGCGGTGGTACGTGGCGGTCGTTACGATCATGTGGGAGAAGCATTCGGGCGCGCTCGACCCGGCACCGGGTTTTCAATGGATCTGCGCGAGCTGGTTCGTTTGATTCCACTATCTCCGCATCGGCGTTCGATTTGCGCGCCATGGAGCACTGATCCGCAGTTACGGGAAATCATCGCGCAATTACGTCACGCGGGAGAAGTGGTGATTCAAATTTTCCCCGGACATGAAAACGACCAGGACGAGTTCGATTGCGACCGCGCGATCGTACAAGAACAGGGACAATGGATTCTCAAAAAAACAGGCTAAGAAACATGGCAAAGAATGTGGTGGTCATCGGCACCCAATGGGGCGATGAGGGAAAAGGAAAAATCGTAGATTGGCTGACCGATCATGCCCAAGGCGTCGTGCGCTTTCAGGGCGGACATAACGCCGGGCACACGCTGGTGATCGGCGGTCAGAAGACCGCTTTGCAATTGATCCCATCCGGCATCATGCGTGCAGGTGTCGCCTGTTATATCGGCAATGGCGTCGTGCTGTCGATACCGGATCTGCTGCGCGAGATCGATAAATTGCAGGCCGCTGGCGTCGAAGTCATTTCTAGATTGAAAATCTCAGAAGCCTGTCCGCTGATTTTGCCGTATCACACCGCGCTGGATGCGGCACGCGAAGCGGCACGCGGTGCAGCGAAGATTGGCACCACCGGCAAAGGTATCGGTCCCGCCTATGAAGACAAGGTCGCGCGTCGCGCGATTCGCGTCGCTGATTTGCTGAATGAAAAACGCTTTGCGGAAAAGCTGGCTGAAAATCTCGATTATCATAATTTTGTATTGACGCAATATCTGAAAGCGCCCGCGATCGATTATCAGAAAACCTTGGATACTGCACTGGCCGATGTGCCTCGCATCAGGCCGATGGTGGCCGACGTTTCGAGCGCGTTGCATGCGGCATATAAATCGGGCAGTAATCTGCTGTTCGAAGGCGCACAAGGTAGTCTGCTCGATATCGATCATGGCACTTATCCGTTCGTCACTTCCAGTAACTGCGTGGCGGGAAATGCAGCAGCCGGATCGGGCGTTGGCCCCGATATGCTGCACTACGTGCTCGGCATTACCAAGGCTTACACCACTCGCGTTGGTTCCGGCCCATTCCCGTCCGAGCTGCCGACTGATAACGGTGTTGGCAAGCATCTGGCGAGTGTGGGACATGAATTCGGCACTGTGACAGGACGGGCACGACGCTGTGGCTGGTTTGATGCCGCGTTGTTGAAGCGCTCGGTTCAGATCAATGGCGTGTCCGGCATGTGCTTGACCAAGCTTGACGTATTGGATGGGTTGGAATCGTTGAAGCTTTGTACCGGATATTTGATCGACGGTAAGCCAGTCGATATTTTCCCGGTTGGCGCAGAAGAAGCTGCGCGTTGTGAGCCAGTTTACGAGGAAATGCCGGGTTGGAAAGAATCAACCGTCGGCACTCATTCGATGGATACACTGCCAGCTAATGCACGTGCGTATATCGAGCGGATTGAAGCATTAGTAGGAGTACCGATTGATATGGTTTCGACCGGTCCTGATCGTGAAGAAACACTGGTATTACGCCATCCGTTCAACTAAAAAGTAAACGCCTGTCTCGCCCGCATGCCATCGATTTGTTTGGCATGCTGCGAGATGCGATAAATAACCGCATCCATTCCGATTCGTTTTCAATTTAAAAAATCTGAAAAATAACTTCGGATGATGTGCGAAGTTTCGCTGACAGCGAATCCGCATGTTGCTGAAAAATTATTGGGAATGTAAAACAGAATGCCGGAGTTCGGCGTTTTCAGAAAAACTGCTGGTGCCCACGGAGGGACTCGAACCCCCACACCTTGCGGCACATGGACCTGAACCATGCGCGTCTACCAATTCCGCCACGTGGGCACTGCTGAAGCTGACCGCATTCGATACTGACTTGCATCATTACCATTTGCGTGTGGCATTTCGCAGACTTCGCGAAAGACGCAGATTATATCGGAAAACCTTTCAAAGTCAATGCGAGCCGAGATGCGAATGGGGCAATTTCCAATGATTTTAAATAAACGCATTTCACTTTTATTGATACTTGGATGACGTCACTGGCTATTCGCATCGGAATCTGACGATCAATCAGGTAAAAAATGCGCCCGTCCGTTACACTTACTGCTTTAATAATTTTCAACATCACTGAGCCATCTCTGCTTTGAGCCAATTTCCTTATACCATCCCCAGCCGCGAAGAAATTCTTGGCATTCTGCGCACTGCGCAACGGCCGCAAGATGCGGCATCAATTGTCGCCGCCTTGGGCGTAAAACCCGAAGAGTACGACGGCTTGGCGCGTCGTTTGGGCGCGATGGAACGCGACGGTCAAATCAAACTCGACCGTAGCGGAAATTATCAACTCGCACATCACACCGATTTCGTTGAAGGACGAGTGAGCGGTCATCGTGAAGGCTATGGATTTCTGATTCCCGATGATGGCAGCGCGGATATTTTTCTTCCCGAAAAGGAAATGCAAAAGGTATTGAATGGTGATCGCGTTCAAGCGCGCGTCACTGGCACAGACAAACGCGGGCGGCCAGAAGGCAGCATCGTCGAAGTGGTGCAAAGAGCGAACAGTCATGTGATCGGCCGTTTGCTGAATGAAAACGGCGTGTGGATCATCGCTCCCGAAGACAAGCGCATCGGGCAGGATATTTTGCTGGCGGGCTCGCCTAGCAAAGCGAAAGCCGGACAGGTTGTCAGTGTTGAACTGACTGAACAGCCATCACGATATGCGCAGCCTGTGGGGAAAATTGTCGAAGTGCTGGGTGATATCGATGATCCGGGAATGGAGATTGAAATCGCGGTGCGCAAGTACGGTGTGCCGCATGAGTTTTCAGCGGCTGCAGAAAAATCTGCGTCGCGCTTGCCGAATGAAGTTAGTGCTGCTGATTTGAAAGAGCGTGTCGATCTACGCGACATTCCGCTGGTGACGATCGATGGCGAAGATGCACGCGATTTCGATGATGCGGTTTACTGCGAACCAGTTAAGATCGGCCGCGCTACCGGCTATCGCTTGATCGTCGCGATTGCTGATGTTAGCTACTACGTGAAACCCGGTGATGCGCTAGATGTCGATGCGCTTGAGCGCAGCACGTCAGTCTATTTTCCGCGTCGCGTGATTCCGATGTTGCCCGAAAAGCTGTCGAATGGCTTGTGCTCGCTGAATCCCGCCGTTGATCGTTTGACGCTGGTATGTGATGCGGTGATCACGGCTAAAGGTGAAGTGAAAGCGTATCAGTTTTATCCAGCAGTCATACACTCCGCAGCACGGCTGACCTATACCGAAGTGGCGGCAGTGCTGTCCAACACCAAAGGGACGGACGCAGCCAAACGCAAGGCGCTGGTGCCACATCTGCTGCATCTGAATGAAGTGTTTCATGCGCTATTACAAGCACGACATGCGCGCGGTGCGATTGATTTTGAAACGACCGAAACCTATATCGTTTGCAATGCCGCAGGCAAGATCGAACAGATTCTGCCGCGTACCCGCAATGATGCTCATCGCTTGATCGAAGAATGCATGCTGGCGGCGAACGTATGTGCTGCCGATCTGCTGCAACGACACAAGCATCCAGGCATGTACCGAATTCATGCCGGACCTACTAAGGAAAAACTGACGCAACTCAGAACTTTTTTGAGGCAAGTCGGACTGCATCTGGCTGGTGGCGACAAGCCTTCCGCTTCAGACTATGCCGAGTTGATGCCCAAGATCAAGCTACGTCCCGACGCGTTGCTGCTGCAAACCATGTTGCTGCGTTCGATGCAGCAGGCGGTCTACAGTCCTGACAATATCGGTCACTTCGGTTTGTCTTATGAGGCATATGCGCATTTCACTAGTCCGATCCGGCGTTATCCTGATCTGCTGACTCATCGTGCGATCAAGGCAATTTTGCAGGGGAAACGCTATGACCCGAAAGGCATCGATACCAGTAGCCTGAATACGATGCTGTCACCTTCCGCACGTAAGCAACAAGCGAAGGATAAGGCGGATGGCAAAAAGAAAGCTGAAGGAAATCTGGCGATCTGGGAAGCACTAGGAATTCATTGCTCAGCGAATGAACGGCGTGCCGATGAAGCATCGCGTGATGTCGAGGCATGGCTGAAATGCTATTTCATTCGCGATAAGCTAGGTGAAGAATTCACCGGCACGATTTCAGGTGTGGCGTCATTTGGTATTTTTGTTCAGCTCGATGCACTATATATCGAAGGGTTGGTGCATGTGACCGACCTCGGTGCTGATTATTTTCAGTACGACGAAGCGCGGCATGAATTACGCGGCGAGCGTACCGGCATTCGTTATCAATTAACGGATCGCGTAACGGTGCAGGTCAGCCGCGTCGATCTCGATGCGCGCAAGATTGATCTGCGTTTAGTGACTGAAGCAGGTATCCATACTGTGCTGAAAAATGAAGCACGTCGCGCGGAAGGCCAGCAGGTCGGCAAAGCGAAAGCAGGCGCTAGATCCAAATCTAAAACGGCTGGTAGTGGCAAGGCGGAAAAGCCGGCAGCGAAACATGCTAAATCGACCGGTAGCGCGCCTTCCGCTCGCCCGAAATCTGGCAAAAAGAAACGCTAACCAATGAAAAACAAACTGATTTTTGGCTTCCATGCCGTTACTGCGCGCTTGCGTCATGATGCCTCCAGCGTTGAAGAAATTTATATCGATGCCGAACGTCATGATCGCCGCATGCAGGAAATGCTACGCGCGGCGAAAGCGGTGAACGCACGCATCATTCATGCTGACGATCAGCGACTATCGAGCATGGTCGGCACACGTCGTCATCAAGGTGTGGTCGCCAGCGCGGGTGAGTTGTCGCTGGCGCGCAATCTAGATGAACTGCTCGATGCAATCGAAGGGCCGCCATTACTGATGATCTTGGATGGCATCACCGATCCGCATAATCTAGGTGCTTGCTTGCGGGTGGCCGATGGCGCTGGCGCACATGCAGTGATCGCGCCGAAAGACCGCGCAGTAGGGTTGAATGCGACTGCCGCTAAAGTCGCCAGTGGTGCCGCCGAAACCGTGCCGTATATTACCGTTACCAATCTGGCGCGTACTTTGCGAGAATTGAAAGAGCGCGAGATATGGGTGATCGGTGCGGACGATGATGCAGAAAAAACCTTGTATGACGCCGAATTTGTGGCGCCGACTGCGCTCGTAATGGGTTCTGAAGGTGAAGGCATGCGCCGTCTGACGCGTGAAAACTGCGATCTGCTGATCAGCATCCCGATGATGGGTTCGGTCGAAAGTTTGAATGTGTCGGTGGCATCTGGTGTTTGTTTGTATGAGGCACGTCGTCAGCGGATGCGGGTTACGTAACGATGTTGCGGTGGCGAGATTGCTCAAAGTAACGCTATACCGAACGAGCTAAGATGACGTTTCTGACTTCCTAGTATTGCAAAATGGATTGATGCGGACTAGCTAATATCGGTATCGCATCAGGATTTTTTGAATGCGGCAATCGTATGTTTTGAACGCAGACATTTTTCCCTGATAATTCATCGACATGAATATCTGAAGAACCAACGACAATAACAACCCGCTTCCATGTTCAACCACCTTCGCGAAGATATCGCCAGCATTATCGAACGTGATCCTGCCGCCCGCAATGGCTGGGAGGTGCTGACTTGCTATCCGGGATTGCATGCGATCGTCATGCACGGTTGGGCGCATCGTTGTTGGCTGCACGGTTTCAGATGGCCGGCACGTTTCATTTCGCATCTAGCGCGTACTCTGACTGGCATCGAAATTCATCCGGGTGCGACGATCGGCAGGCGAGTTTTCATCGATCACGGAATGGGCGTGGTGATTGGCGAAACCGCAGAGATTGGTGATGAATGCACGATTTATCAGGGCGTCACACTGGGTGGAACCTCGCTCAACAAGGGTGCAAAGCGGCATCCTACGTTGGGGCGTGGTGTGATCATCGGCGCGGGCGCGAAAGTGCTGGGTGGCTTCACGGTGGGCGAGGGCGCGCGTGTTGGGTCAAACGCGGTGGTTGTCAAGGAAGTGCCGCCAGGCGCGACTGCGGTCGGTAATCCGGCACATATCGTGCACAAGGATGAACGCAAACAGCACGAAGACGCCGTAGCGCGGATGTTTACTGCTTACGGCATCACGCCGAACGGTGACGATCCAATGTCAGTTGCGTTACAAGGCGTGATCAACAATGCGGCCGCGCACGAGCATCAGATGAAAAAAATTCTTGTGGCACTAAAAACGGCTGGTATCGATTGCGAAACTCTGCATGAAATCGAGCAATTTGATGCGGAACAGTTGAACAAGCTGGTCGAATAAAAAAACGACTTCAGCGAAGCTCCACTCCGCCCGCATCAAAGCGCCGGATTACGCCATCTTCTTCCATCGCGATCCAACCACCGCGGCTGACCGCGCTATCGCAATCCCAATCAGGTAGTACATAGCGGATATGTAAGCCATCTTCACCGCCGTATTCATGACGCGCTGGCCGATGTGTATGGCCGTGAATCATCAACTTGGCGCCACTACTTTTGAATAGCGCATCGATTGCCGCTGCGTTTACATCCATGATCTCGCTTGATTTAGTACGCTGCGCTTCACGGCTGCCATCGCGCATATTGGCAATGATTTGCTTGCGTTGTGTGAGCGGCAGCGCTAAAAAATTCTGCTGCCATTCGGATGTGCGAACTTCGGCACGGAATTTCATATACCCGCTATCGTCGGTGCATTGTGCATCGCCATGCGCCAAAACCAACTTAGTGTTGGCGAGCGTGATTACATACGGGTCCTGTCGGATCACCATGCCAGCGGCATCGGCGAATGCATGTCCAATTAGAAAATCACGATTGCCAGCAATCCAGTTGATCTCTACGCCAGCATCGCTGACGGCACGAATCGCACTCACCACTTGCTGATGAAACGGCTCGTCGATATCATCATCGCCAGCCCAGTATTCAAACAGATCACCGAGCAGATACAGACGACGCGCATCGATCGCATGACCTGAAAGAAATTTAAAAAACGCCTGCGCGGTGAGCGGCGTTGCAGGCTGCAAATGTACGTCTGATACGAAGATGGCAGCTGGCAATGACGAAGCGGCGACTGCCGCATCCGCCGAAGGTTGAGATTGATTTTCCATCGAGGATGCGGAGTGGTAAGAAAGGGATTTAGATGATTTCGGCTTTTTCAATCACGACATCTTCGACAGGCACATCAGCATGCATGCCGGTGCGAGTAGTTTTCACCGCACGAATTTTGTCGATGACATCGGTGCCATCCGTTACTTTTCCGAATACGCAGTAACCCCATCCGTCTTGCCCTGGCGCATCGAGAAACGCATTGTTTTTGATGTTGATGAAGAACTGCGCAGAGGCCGAATGAGGGGCGGAAGTACGTGCCATCGCGATCGAGTACGGCTCATTCTTCAAACCATTTTTCGCTTCGTTTTCGATCGGCGGATTGGTCGGTTTCTGTTTCATTCCGGGCTCAAAGCCACCGCATTGAATCATGAAACCATCGATCACACGATGAAATATAGTGCCGTCATAATGACCGGATTTGACATATTCAAGAAAATTCTCGACGGTTTTGGGTGCTTTTTCAGCATCGAGTTCAAGAGTGATATTGCCGTGATTGGTGGTTAACAGAACAGCCATGGAATGCCTTTTATTGATGATTGAGAGGAGATATTATTTGACGATGGAAGCAGATTGAATGATGACTGGCTGCGTCGGCACATTTTCATTCATGCCGTGGCTACTCACTGCGACTTGTGCGATTTTGTCGACCACGTCAGTACCTGAAATTACTTTGCCGAACACGCAATAACCCCAGTCGTCAGGGCTCAGATAATCGAGCGCGGTATTGTCGTTGACGTTGATGAAAAATTGCGAGGTGGCCGACTGCGGATCAGAGGTGCGAGCCATCGCCAATGTATAACGTTCGTTCTTGAGGCCGTTATTCGCTTCGTTTTGTATTGGTTTTTTCGGTGTTTTTTGTTTCATCTTTTTATCGAAACCACCACCCTGAATCATGAAACCATTAATGACGCGATGAAAAATTGTTCCTTTGTAGTAGCCGGATTTGACATACGCGAGAAAATTAGCGACGGTTTTTGGTGCCTGTTGGGGAAAGAGTTCCAGTACGATGTCGCCCATATTGGTTTTAAGTAATACGTGAGGCGCTTCTGTTACTGGCACCGCAACGGGATCTGCTGCCCGCGCGTGAGTCGTCAAGCCCAGCATAAAAGTGAAAGCAAACAATAACGAGGTAACGCGACGAGAGAGTGACATGTTTTTCCTTTTCAAACGATTTTCGGGCAGATGGGATTGCCGGGATTTAATACGGGTCAAAGCGGATGCAAACTCGTTTCGTTTGTGTATCAAAGCATGATTTCAGCGGTGTTATACTGCGCCGCGAACCCGCATTTTATCAAATATATGCATCACAAAAGGATCGTCGATCTTACGACCTTATCGTGTGTGGTTCGTCGAACGTTCGATACGAAAATAATGAACGTTCGGTGATCCTCTTCCGTTCCAAACAGAAATCTGCCAATGAATGCGTTGAAAATCCATAACACGCTGACGCGTGACAAACAGCTTTTTTCCCCGATTCAGCCCGGCAAGGTTCGCATGTACGTGTGCGGCATGACGATTTACGATTACTGCCATATCGGTCATGCTCGGATGATGATGGCATTTGATGTGTTGTACCGTTGGCTGAAAGCGAGCGGATATGACGTCAACTATGTGCGCAACATTACCGACATCGACGACAAAATCATCAAGCGCGCAGTCGAGAATGGTGAATCGATTTCGCAATTGACGACGCGCTTCACCCAATATTTACATGAAGATACTGCGGCACTCGGGATTCTGCCGCCGACCCATGAACCGCGCGCAACGGAATATGTTCCGCAGATGCTGACGATCATCGCGCAACTGGAAAAAAACGGTTTGGCTTATCAAGCCGACGGCGGTGATGTCAATTATTCGGTCCGTGATTTTCCTAGCTATGGAAAGCTGTCAGGCAAATCACTCGATGATTTACGCGCGGGTGAACGAGTCGATATCAACAGTGACAAACGCGATCCACTCGATTTCGTACTGTGGAAAGCCGCTAAGGAATCGGAGCCGGAGGAAGTTAAATGGGTATCGAAATGGGGGCGTGGCCGACCCGGATGGCATATCGAATGCTCGGCGATGTCATGCGCATTGCTAGGAGAAAATTTCGATATTCACGGTGGCGGTGCGGATTTACAATTTCCCCATCACGAAAATGAAATCGCACAATCAGAAGGCGCACATGGCGGTAAGTTTGCAAATTACTGGATGCATAACGGTTTTGTGCGCGTCGATAATGAAAAGATGTCAAAATCGCTGGGAAATTTTTTCACGATCCGCGATGTATTGAAACAATATGACGCCGAAGTCGTGAGATTTTTTATCATGCGCGCCCATTATCGCAGCCCGTTGAATTATTCAGATGCGCATCTCGATGATGCAAAAAGCGCATTGACACGGCTTTATACCGCGTTGAAAGAGGTGTCGGCGGAAACGTGGGAGCTTGACTGGAACGCGCCCTATGCGGCACGCTTTGCCGACGCGATGAATGATGACTTGAATACGCCACTGGCGATTTCAACCTTGTTCGATTTGGCGAATGAAGTCAACCGGACGAAATCGGGTGTGCTGGCCGGTCAGTTGAAAACGCTGGCAGATATCCTCGGTTTACTGCAACGTTCACCTCAGCAGTTTCTGCAGGCAGCCCCTACTGCCGATGATGACGTAGTGTCATTCGTCAGCGAAAAGATTGAAGCGCGAGCGGCCGCCAAACGTGCGCGTGATTTCGCGGCAGCGGATCAAATTCGCGCCGAGTTGCTAAACAAGGGTATCGTGCTGGAAGATAAACCGGGTGGCATCACCGAATGGCGCAGGGTCTGAACGAATGGAAACCGTATTGACGATCGAACTGGTTGAAGGCGTACCCTCATATTGGGATGAGGCGAAAGCGGAGCTAATGAAACGCGACCGTGTGATGCGCAAGCTGATTCCGCGTTTCGGCGATTTGCATCTGGCGAGTCGCGGCGAACCCTTTACGACACTCGCACGCTCGATCATTGGTCAGCAAATTTCGACCAAGGCGGCCGAAACCGTATGGCAGCGTTTTCTCGAATTATGCCCGCGTTGCACGCCGGCGCAGGTAGTGAAGGCCGGTGCCGCGATCGGAGGCTGTGGCTTATCGAAAAGAAAAGCAGAGTACATTCTCGATCTGGCTGGGCATTTCAAGGAAAAACGAGTCCATGCCGACAAATGGATGGAGATGGAAGATGAAGATGTCATCGCTGAATTGATCCAGATTCGCGGCATTGGACGCTGGACAGCGGAGATGTTTTTGATATTTAATCTGCTGCGCCCCAATATTTTGCCACTGGATGATCTCGGATTATTGAAGGGAATTAGCGTCAATTATTTTTCCGGAGACTCCGTTTCACGCAGCGTCGCGCGTGAAGTTTCGTCGAATTGGGAGCCTTGGCGCACCGTCGCAACTTGGTACTTGTGGCGTAGTCTTGAGCCGGTGCCTGTAGAATATTGAATTCACCATTTCGTGTGGTTTGAAAAGGAGACACGATGAGCAAAAATACGTTTCTAGGATTTGAGCAGCCGATTGCAGAGCTTGAATCCAAGATCGAAGAACTCCGTTTTGTACAAGATGATTCCGCAGTCGATATTTCAGAGGAAATTGACCGGCTTTCGAAAAAAAGCCAGCAACTGACCAAAGATATCTATGCGAAGTTGACGCCGTGGGAAGTGTCGCAGATTGCGCGTCATCAGCATCGTCCGTACACGATGGATTATGTGAATGAAATCTTCACCGATTTTCATGAGTTGCATGGCGATCGCAGCTATGCCGATGATTTGTCTATCATTGGTGGCTTAGCGCGCTTCAATGGCCAGTCGTGCATGGTGATTGGGCATCAAAAAGGACGTGATACCAAAGAGCGCGCATTGCGTAATTTCGGCATGTCTAAACCAGAAGGCTATCGCAAGGCGATGCGCTTGATGAAGCTCGCTGAAAAATTCGGCATCCCTGTTTTCACGTTTGTTGATACGCCTGGTGCATTTCCTGGGATCGATGCAGAAGAGCGCTGTCAATCGGAAGCGATCGGTCATAATTTATACGTAATGGCGGAACTGAAGGTGCCATTGATCGCCACTATCATTGGCGAAGGCGGCTCTGGCGGCGCACTCGCGATTGCGGTCGGTGACGTAGTATTGATGCTGCAATACGCGACGTACTCGGTGATTTCGCCTGAAGGGTGCGCTTCCATTTTGTGGAAGACTTCCGAGCGTGCTTCGGATGCGGCAGATGCGCTGGGTCTGACTGCGCATCGTCTGAAGGCGTTGAACCTGATCGATAAAATTGTTAATGAACCGTTGGGTGGCGCGCATCGTGACCCGAAACAGATGGCGGCGATGTTGAAGCGCGCACTGGCAGATTCGTTACGCCAAGTGCAGGGAATGAAAACCAAAGAATTGCTAGCGACGCGACATGAAAAGTTGATGTCTTATGGCAAATTCAAGGAAATTACGGCACCGGAATAAGGTGTGGCTGATAAATCCTGTTCCACGGTAAATGATATTTTTGAACGCGCGCTGGAAAATATTCTAGCGCGCGTTGCTGTTTGTACGCCCGATCACCAGCAGATTCTGGCGGTCGCTTATAGCGGCGGTCTGGATTCTTCAGCGTTGCTGTATTTGGCGGCAGACTATGCGCAGCGCCATCACTTCACGTTGTTCGCATTTCATATCCATCACGGTATCAGCGCGAATGCCGATCAATGGCTGGCGCATTGTGAACGCGAAACGCTGCGGCTCCAGCTCGGTTTTGATGCGGCCAGAATTACACTGAAAGAGCGACCGCAATCTGGCACTGAAGAAGCGGCTCGCATCGGTCGCTATGCCGCGCTCGGCGATCTGTGTCGTACGCATCGTGCGCCTATTCTGCTAACCGCACATCATCAGGACGATCAGGCAGAGACGGTATTACTTCAGTTACTACGCGGCTCTGGTGTCGCTGGTTTGGCAGGCATGGAGCAGTCGAATGTCGCGCCCGGATTGCTGGGTGCGGATGTTGTAGTGGCGCGTCCGTTGCTGGCGGTGTCGCGCGCGCAGCTGACAGCGTTTGTCGCACAGCATGGCATCGATCATATCGACGATGAATCGAATTCTGATCTGCGGTATACCCGAAATGCATTGCGTCATCGTGTGTTACCTGCATTTGCTGCACAGTTTCCGGGTTTTCAAGCTCGTATTGCGCGCACCGCGCAACACGCAGAATCCGCACAACGGCTACTGAACGAACTTGCCGCACAAGACCTTACTACCTGCATTGATCAACAAAATATCGATATCGAGCAGCTACGGTTGTTGAGTATCGATCGCATCGACAATGTATTACGCTACTGGTTTCATCAGAACGATATCCGCATGCCGTCGACTTCATGGTTGTCGGAAATGCGGCAGCAACTGCTGAGTGCGAAAGCCGATGCGCAATTATGTGTGACACATCGTGATTGCGAAATCAGACGTTATCGCGGCCGTGCATATTTGTGCACGCGGGGGGATGATCAGCCCGATCAGATAGAACCGGTTTCATTTAGATGGAATGGCGAAGCGAGTATTGGTTTTCCTGAATTCGGTGGCACGCTGCATTTTGATCGCACCGAATCTGGCATCGATGCAGATTGGTTGCGCAGCCAATCATTGATGCTTCGATATCGTCATGGAGGAGAGCGCTTGAAGCTGGCGGAAAATCGTCCGACGAAATCATTGAAGCATCATTACCAAGCGCTGCAGATTCCATCATGGCAAAGGCAACGTTTGCCATTGATTGAGTCGCACGGCAAACTTCTATTCGCGGCAGGAATCGGTACCGATTGCCATTTTATTACGGCCGTTGCACCTGTCTGCTTGCAGTTGCGCTGGGAGGCGGAAGACCACTGATTCCGCCATTCTGCGAGCGCCACGCGGCGCTTTCCGGCTTGCTATCTGGCAGTGCAGCAGGTACACTTCGGGGTTGTTTTTCAGCATACCTCCACCTAATTTTTCTCATTTGATATGGCTTTAATCGTCCACAAATACGGCGGCACTTCGATGGGTTCGACCGAACGCATCCGCAATGTCGCGCGACGCGTCGCAAAATGGCATGACGCTGGCTATCAGATCATCGTGGTGCCGTCAGCGATGTCGGGCGAAACCAATCGTCTGCTCGGGCTGGCAAAGGAAATCGCCGCGCAACCCGACCCACGTGAACTCGATATGCTGGCTTCCACCGGCGAGCAGGCATCGGTCGCGTTGTTGGCAATGGCGTTGCATTCGCTCGGCAAACAGGCGGTGTCCTACGCTGGTTGGCAAGTGCCGATCAAAACTGACTCTGCCTTTACCAAGGCGCGCATTCATTCAATCGATGACGTCAAGGTGCGCAAGGATCTCGATGCGGGAAAGATCGTCGTGATCACCGGCTTCCAAGGCGTTGATGAAAATGGAAATATCGCTACGCTGGGACGAGGCGGTTCAGACACTTCTGCGGTCGCCGTCGCCGCTGCGATGAAAGCGCAGGAATGCCTGATCTACACCGATGTTGATGGCGTCTATACGACGGATCCACGCGTGGTGTCTGATGCGCGTCGCTTGAAAACCGTCACCTTTGAAGAAATGCTGGAAATGGCATCGCTCGGATCGAAAGTGCTTCAAATCCGCTCGGTCGAATTTGCTGGCAACTATAGAATGCCGACGCGTGTGCTGTCGTCACTCACAGATCCCATGATTCCGCTGGAAGAAGAAGCTGTTTCCGGCACACTGATTTCGTTCGAGGAAGATACACAAATGGAACAAGCCACTATCACCGGCATCGCATTCAGCCGCGATGAAGCAAAAATCACCGTTCTGGGTGTGCCGGACAAACCCGGTATCGCGTATCAGATCATCGGACCGGTTGCCGATGCCAATATCGAAGTCGACATGATCATTCAGAATCAGTCAGTCGAAGGCAAGACCGATTTCACCTTCACCGTACAGCGCGGTGAATACCTGAAAGCGATGGACGTATTGAACGGTAGCGTCAAAGCGCACATTGGTGCAGGTAGCATCGCTGGCGATACAAAAGTATCGAAAGTGTCAGTGGTCGGCGTCGGCATGCGTAGCCATGTCGGCATTGCATCGCAGATGTTTCGCACCTTGTCGGAAGAGGGCATCAATATCCAGATGATCTCGACTTCTGAGATCAAAATTTCGGTGTTGATCGACGAAAAATATATGGAACTTGCGGTGCGCGCGCTCCATAAGGCATTCGGCCTAGAAAAAAACTGATTCAGATCGACAGCCCGGCATCACACCATTGACCGACCGGGCTTGAGAAGATATGATGCGGAACTCGACTGAAACGCAGCTTGATTCGCGTTTTAGGAGTGGAGATGTGGCCGAGTGGTCGAAGGCACTTCCCTGCTAAGGAAGCATTTGGGCTTAAACCTGAATCCAGGGTTCGAATCCCTGCATCTCCGCCAGTTACTAAATCCCTGATTCGTCGGGGATTTTTTTATGCCCGTTGTATTTTTCTTGTCTGTTGGACATTGTTCAGAATCAGTAGTCGTTGGAGCACTATTGGAGCAACTCGATTGAAAAGAGGGTAACCGACGGATTGAATGAACACTTTACGTAATAGGGATGTACCACGGCAAAGTTTTGGTTTCTCTATTTCGCTGTTCAGCGTACTGATAAATTGAAAATTCCATGAATCATGCGACCTCTATTTAATCGTTCAAAAGAAATTTCACGCTTGCGAAATCAGCTCGAACGTAGCGGATATCCGCGTATGCAGATGCTGCTGCTGGTGTTGTTGACGGGTGGCGCTGGATTCCTTGCTTCGTATTTTTTGCTAACGATCGGGTTTGGAGCAATGTGGTCGCGCTATCTGTTGGCGATTAGTTTCGCTTATGCGGTGTTCCTCGTTTTGCTGTGGTTGTGGCTACGCGCTAAAGCGAGCGATTTTGGCGATCTGCCGGATCCCGGAATCGATATGCCTTCGAATAACGCTGCT
>CAJDWW010000006.1_pt1 | contig 23636 bp, 26 predicted proteins | sample 7391721 | NCBI WGS metagenome assembly CAJDWW01 (sample SAMEA7055731, study PRJEB34461) | soil metagenome | biome: terrestrial ecosystem; feature: Peninsula; material: soil | place: Antarctica | collected 2016
CTCGGCGCCGGAAAAACGACGCTGCTAAATCGTATTCTGCAGGAACCGCATGGCCACAAGATCGCGGTAATCGAAAACGAATTCGGCCAAGAAAGTATTGATAACGAAATTTTGGTGCAAGACAGCGGCGAACAAATCATCGAGATGAATAACGGTTGCATCTGCTGCACGATACGCGGCGATCTAGTCGAAGCGCTGTCGTCATTGGCCGAAAGACGAAATTCGGGCGAACTACAATTCGATCGCGTGATTATCGAAACCACTGGCTTGGCCAATCCAGGCCCGGTCGCACAAACTTTTTTTGTTGATGAAACGGTCGCTGCGAACTACATGCTCGACGCCATCATCACTATCGTCGATGCGCGGCATGCGATGCAGCAGCTTGATGAGCACGAAGAAGCACAACGGCAAGTCGGCTTCGCTGATAAGTTGCTGTTGTCGAAAACCGATCTAGTGGACGAGTCTGAAATCGATATCCTGATGGCGAGATTAAAGCGGATCAATCCGCGCGCAGCCATTTCCAGAGCAGATTTCGGGCGCGCACCGCTTGCCGACGTACTGGATTTGCGCGGCTTCAATTTGAATGAAAAACTGGAAATTGATCCGGATTTTTTAGAGCAAGCGACCGCTCATGAACATGATCATGACTGCGATTCCGATTGCGACCACCAACATGCTCACGATCATCACCATGCGCATCATGCCGATGACATTGCTGCGTTCATTTTCAAGAGCGATCGCCCATTCGATGTCGCACGACTGGATGAATTTCTGGGAGGCTTGGTCAATGTCTATGGCCCGCAGATGTTGCGCTACAAAGGTGTGTTGTGGATGAAGGGCGCTGAACGCAAGGTGGTATTTCAAGGTGTGCATCAAATCATGGGCAGCGATATCGGCGCNTGTCTGATAAATATCGGCGAGAGGGTTTACAGCAGACGTTCTGGTATACACTAGCGGGGTTTTAGCTGGGGGGGCGCCACGGCGCCTAATGAGTAATGCGTCAAGTAGTTCATGGAGGACAGGTACTATGAACGCAACCGTTACAAAATCTGCCAAGAAGAGCGTGAATGCTAAAACCAAGCCGGCCGCAAAAGCTATCAAGCCGGTAAAGAAAAGCAACGTCACAGCCGCGAAAAAAACCTTGGCGGCAAAGTCGAAAAGTGTGGTGAAGCCCATTGCGAAAAAAGCTGCTCCGGCAGCAAAGACGGCAAAGGTGGTGGCGACAAAAAGCCCTGCTAAGAGCAGCGCGAAAGCGAAATCAGCTGTCAAATCTGCACCAGCCAAAACTGCTGGCGCAAAGGAAAAATCGCAGGTGGTTGCCAAAAAAACCAGCAAGGTTGTGGCGGCTCCCACTCGAAAGTCAGCCAAACCAGCTGAACTGGTCGCGAACAAGGCGGATCTCCGCGTTGACCAATCTCGTGCAAACATGAGCACCGACAAAGCGGCTGCCATGTTTGTGAATACAATTCAAAAACCCGCAGTTTCAAAGGCAAGTGAAGTGGCAACGAAAACATCTAAAGCAATTCAATCTGTTCCTGCAGACGGCACCTTATTAACCGAAGCGCAAATCATGAAGATGGGCGACAAGGATTATATGAATGACGCTCAATTGGCATTCTTCCGCGATCGGCTGCAGCAGCTGGAACGTGATTTACTCAAAAACGCTGGCGAAACTACCGAGCATTTGCGCGAAACTGTACTAGTGCCGGATCCCGCCGACCGCGCTACGATTGAGGAAGAGCATGCGCTGGAATTACGCACGCGTGACCGTGAGCGCAAGTTACTGAAAAAAGTTCAGCAATCGTTGGCTTCGCTCAGCACTGGCGAATATGGCTGGTGTGAAGAAACCGGTGAACCGATCGGTATTCCACGTCTATTGGCGCGCCCGACCGCAACACTGTCGCTGGAAGCACAGCAGCGTCGCGAACTGAAGCAGAAACTGTACGGCGACTAATTTTGAGCATGCAGCATCACAGACAGCGCAATGCCGCACGCGGCTTGCGCTGTTTGCTTATTAACGCGGCATATGACATTCCATCGCATCGCATAAATTAAACATTTTATTGCGTGCAAACTTGCGACGATTTTGCCAAAAATACAACCGATTTCCCACTGTATTTCGTCCAAGCTATAATCAGGTCATCGCTTTATGTTACCGTTGTACTTACATGCCGACATCCTCACACGGCACCATCGATAATCAGCTTCATCATCAGGAAAAACGTCGTGATTTTCTCGCTCTTCGGCAAGAAGGATAAACCGCCTTCTTCCGAAAAAAATGCTTCTCGCACAAAAAACGACAAGGAACCCGGTCGCGACAGCGACGCTGGGCGTCCTGCTGCGCAGCGTAATACCGCGCATGCGACGGCGTTGAAAATCGACGCGATCGAATCGGAAATGTCATCCGAATTCGGCAAATCACGAACATCAAGCAAAGTACCTTCATCCTCTAAGCCAGCTGTGAAGCCTGCCGCTGCTGTGACTGATGAAGGTGCAACACTCACCGAACCGACCACCATTACCGCGCTGACCGAAGATATGTCGCACGGCACAGTTACGCTCGCACACTCGGAAAGTGCGCCAGTGCTGGAAGAGGCTGCAATTCTGTTTGCTAATAATCAGGCCGATATGGCGGAACTCGCGTTGCAATCGGCGATTCATGATGGAACGCTGGGCAATGCATCGATTACCGCATGGAAGATGCTGTTCGATCTTTATCAAGTCACTGGCCAGCACGAAGAGTTTGATCGGCTGTCGCTCGACTATGCGAAAAAATTTGAAACCTCGCCACCGTCTTGGCTAGCATCAGCAGTAGAAACACAAGCTACGCCCGAACCCGCAACGAGATCAACGCCGATTGTGCCTTTCACCGGCAAGCTCGATGGCAGCATTATCAAACAGTTGGAAAAAGCGCAAACCCAGGCTGTAAAAAGCCAGGTACTGCGACTAGAATTTGTACGCATTACCGAGGTCGATCCAATCGGTTGCGGCATTTTACTCAGTGTGTTGAAGAAGCTGCAGAAGTCGGGAAATGATCTAATTCTGGTCGGGGCGCTGGAATTGGTGGCAAAGATTCACGGCATTCTCGAAGTGGGACGACGCAACGAAACCGAAGCGCCGTGGCTGCTGATGTTGGAATTACTGCGGTTGCTGAATATGGAATCGGAATTTGAAGAGGCGAGTATTGATTATTGCGTCACCTTCGAAGTGTCTCCACCGCCATTTGTCGCTCCCAAAAATAAGGTCACCACTGCGCTTGATGAAAAATCAGACGAGCCCGCCGAGTCGGAGCTGTTCATGATGCCCGCCACAGTTGAAGGTCGTACTGATCAGTTGATTAGCGCGATCGCCGCGTATGTCAGTGAACATCCGTCCGCCATTCTCGATTGCTCCCAATTAAGCCGAATTGATTTCAATGCCGCCGGCCAGTTACTGTCGGGGTTAGCACCGTTGATGGCAAAAGGTGCAGACATCGAATTCCATCATGTTAATTATCTCGTCTTTTCATTGATGCAAACGATGGGCATGCATGAGATGTTCCGCATCAAACTCCGTAAACAATAATCCACTTTAAGCGCTCTTTTCATCGCGCTTGCAATCAAGCGAAACGTCTCCACTGTTGTCTATGGACTTGCTTTCATCACCAATATGAACGCAACGGATACTACCATTTTGTCGGTACGACGCGGTAATCACGTGGCTCTCGGTGGCGATGGCCAGGTGACGCTTGGCAATATCGTCATGAAGGGCAGTGCGCGTAAAGTGCGCAAGGTCTACCAAGGCAAGGTGATCGTAGGTTTTGCCGGTGGCACCGCTGATGCATTTACGCTGCTCGAACGTTTTGAAGGCAAGCTCGAAAAGCATCAGGGGCATTTAATGCGCGCCTCGGTCGAGTTGGCGAAGGACTGGCGCACTGACCGCATTCTGCGGCGGTTGGAAGCGATGTTGTTGGTCGCGGATCGTGAATCGACGCTAATCATTACCGGCAATGGCGATGTGCTGGAACCAGAGAATGGGATTGGCGCAATCGGCTCCGGTGGCGCGTTCGCACAATCGGCAGCGATGGCGCTACATGAAAATACCGACATGTCGCCGCAAGAGATCGTAAAAAAATCGCTGTCGATTGCCGGTGAGTTATGCATTTATACAAATCTGTCTCATACCATCGAGACGCTGGAATAACAGCAATTGGCGGCATTGGCCGCTTCATTCGAATCTGAAAAGCCCATGAATATGACTCCTCGTGACATTGTTTCTGAACTCGACAAGCATGTCGTCGGGCAATCGCGCGCTAAGCGCGCAGTGGCGATTGCACTGCGTAACCGCTGGCGACGTCAGCAGGTAGCAGAACCGTTGCGCCATGAAATCACTCCGAAAAATATCTTGATGATTGGTCCGACCGGCGTCGGAAAAACTGAAATTGCACGGCGACTGGCGAAGCTTGCCGATGCGCCGTTCATCAAGATCGAAGCCACCAAATTTACCGAAGTCGGCTATGTGGGTCGTGATGTCGATACCATCATTCGCGATCTCATCGATATCGGCATCAAGCAAACGCGTGCATCGGAAATGCAAAAGGTTCGCGAGCGTGCGAAGGATGCAGCAGAGGAACGCGTACTCAACATCTTAGTGCCGTCACCACGAGATTTCGGATTCAGCAGCGCACCCGACACCGATAAGAATGACGGTAATGCAGCACGTCAGACTTTCCGCAAGCGACTCCGTGAAGGAACGCTGGATGATCGCGAGATTGAAATCGACCTGACCGATGCCGCGCCTCAAATGGAAATCATGGCGCCGCCCGGCATGGAGGAAATGACCGAGCAGATCAAGTCGATGTTTTCGGGAATCGGTGGCGCACGCACTAAAACCCGCAAGCTCCACATTGGTGAAGCGATGAAGCTGCTGATCGATGAAGAAGCGGCGAAACTGCTAAACGAAGATGAACTGAGACAGAAAGCGATTCACAATGTCGAGCAAAATGGGATCGTTTTTCTAGATGAAATCGACAAAATCGCGACCCGTTCTGAGGTCGGTGGCGCAGACGTCTCGCGCGCTGGTGTTCAACGTGACCTACTGCCGCTGGTAGAGGGCACCACCGTCAATACCAAGTACGGCATGATCCGCACTGACCATATTTTGTTCATTGCATCGGGTGCGTTCACCACCGTCAATACCAAGTACGGCATGATCCGCACTGACCATATTTTGTTCATTGCATCGGGCGCGTTCCATTTAGCCAAACCGTCGGATCTGATCCCTGAACTGCAAGGACGTTTCCCGATTCGGGTCGAGCTGGAATCGCTATCGATCGCTGATTTTGAACGCATTTTGACTGGTACCGATGCCTGCCTGACCAAACAATATCAAGCACTGCTTTCAACCGAAAATGTACAGATCGATTTTATCGACAGTGGGATTCAGCGGCTGGCTGAAATCGCTCATTCGGTCAATGAGAAAACCGAGAATATCGGCGCTCGCCGTCTTTATACGGTGATGGAAAAACTGCTGGAGGAAATTTCATTTTCGGCGACCGAACAGGCGGGCGAAGTGTTAACGATTGATGCCGCCTACGTCGATGAACGACTCGGAGCATTGGCCGTTAATGAAGACCTATCGCGTTACGTGCTATAGCAAACAGGAGGTGCAATGGCCAATAAGGCACTCGCTACTCGGCAAAAACTAATGATCCGTACTGAGGCGACGCGCAAAGCGAGCAAGCCGCGCAATCCGGTGGCGGTCGCAGCCAAACAGCGTGCTGCCGGACCGCATGAGAAAAGTACCTCAGCGCTGCGGCAACGACAACAACGCGCACTGAAGAAAGCATTGATAGATAAAGAATGAGGGCCGCATGGCCCTCTTTTTTAATGACGCATCCTGCCGCGCCCTGGCTCATGAACCAGTGCCGGATTTTTCATCTGTGTCGCATCCGGTGGGTTATTGATAGGTGGTGATGGTGGTGGTGGCGGTTCCACCACAGCGGGCGGCATTGGCCGTACTGGCAGCAGTATCTGCTGGCTGTTAGTCGGAGTAATCGGCAACTCGATTCGCTTCATCACGCCACCATCGGACAGCATCACATACTGTGGATGCACTTCACGCACCACTACGCCTGACGTCACTTCGCTATTGACGCCGACTGCCTTCGGCGGTTTGCCGTCAGTCGTGATGATGGCGACACTTTGATCAGGCGTGCCCGATACCACCACTCCCGTTAATTGAAAATTACTGGCCACCGCGGTGCCGCCCAGTTGTCCGCCCAGCAGCGCAGCGGCGGCGTCAAGTCTGATTTCAGGCTTAGCTGCCTGCGTCGCTGCCACTTGGCGAGCCGGAGGCTTGAACATTTGCATGCCCCAATAGGCGACCGACGCGCACAGCGCGATGAACAACAAGAAGCCTGCTGCGGGCGCTTGCCACTTCATGCGATTCCTTTTCGAGCCTGATAAGCCATATTCATGTTCAATGCACCAGCTGGTTGATTTCAATGATCGGCATCAGCACTGCCAGCACGATCAACAATACCACGACACCCATCGCCAGAATCAGCGCTGGTTCCAGTAAACCGGCAATCGTCAACGCGCGCCGTTCGAGATCCTGTTCTTGCGCGTTCGAAGCGCGCTCCAGCATGGCCGGTAATTCGCCAGTCACTTCGCCGGCACGGATCATGTGGATCAGCATCGGCGGAAAATGTTTGTGAGCAGACAATGCGCGCGCCAGTCCGACGCCTTCTCGCACCCGCGTGGTTGCTTCATCGACCTGATCACGCATCGCGACATTCGACAAGGTATCGCGGCTGGTCTGTAGTGCGCGCAGAATCGGCACGCCCGAACCAGTGGTAATCGCCAACGTACTGGCAAACCGTGCGGTATTCAGACTGCGCTCGAACCGGCCATACAACGGAGCAGTCAGCAACCAGCTGTGCCAACGGAATTTAATGTCAGGATTCTTCAGCGCTGCGCGCCATCCAAACCACGCTGCCACTACCACCAGCAATACCAGCCAGCCATAGCTGCGCACAAAATCCGACACACCCAACATGATCACCGTCAGTAATGGCAATTTCTGTTTGGTATTGGCAAACACGGTGACGATTTGAGGCACCACATACGCCAACAGAAAAATCACAATCGCAAATGCCACCACCGTCACGATCGCTGGATAAGTAAATGCCAGTTTCACTTTTTGCACCAGCGAATTACGACGTTCGATGTAATCGGCCAAACGCGACAATACGCGCGATAACTGACCGATTTGTTCACCTGACGCTACCAGCGCTCGATAGATATCGGCAAAATCACGTGGGTGTAGCGCCAATGCATCAGACAACGATGAACCACCCATCACCTCCGAACGAACCGACGCGATCATATCGCGCACATACGTTCGTTCGGCTTGTTCCAGCAATGCTGAAAATGCCTGTTCCAATGGCAAACTGGCTTCTAGCAAACTAGCCAACTGCCGCGTGAACAATGCCAGTTCGACTGTCGATAACTTCTCGCCAAATGCACTCCGCTTTCGCGTCTGACCGGATTCATCGACTTGCGATTCGATCGCGCCGACCGTAATCGGCACCAGCCCTTGGCTACGCAAATCGGCGCGCGCCGCACGCGCACTATCGGCGTTAACCACGCCTTTGTGCGTGTGGCCGAGCGCATCTGCAGCCTCGTAGCGGAATGCAGGCATCAGTACCTGCCGTTAAGAATGTAAGAGAAAGCGCGATCGTGCATATTCGGTTCTATTCCTTGGCCACGCGCAGCAATTCCTCGCGGGTGGTCACGCCCGAAGCCAGCCAGCGTTCACCATCCTCACGCATGGTTTTCATACCATCACGCTGAGCTACCGCACGAATTTCCGCTTCCGACGCACGGTTATGAATCTGTGCGCGAATTTCATCGGTAGTCAACAATAATTCATAGATGCCGACGCGACCTTGGTAGCCAGTTTTTCCGCATTTTTCACAGCCGACCGAGCGCCATTGCTGACCATCGAATTCCTTGCAGACTTCGCACAACTTGCGCACCAGTCGTTGTGCGACCGCGCCCAGCAACGACGATGACAACAGAAATGGCTCAATCCCCATATCGAGTAAACGCGTGACGGCTGCTGCCGAATCATTGGTGTGCAAAGTCGCAAGCACTAAGTGACCAGTGAGTGAGGCCTGCACCGCAATCTGTGCGGTTTCTAAGTCACGAATTTCGCCGATCATGATGACGTCTGGGTCTTGACGCAGGATCGCTCGCAACGCTTTCGCGAACGTCATATCGATGCGCGCATTGACCTGAGTCTGGCCAACGCCAGCCAGTTCGTATTCGATCGGATCTTCGACTGTCAGAATATTGGTAGTGGAATTATTCACGCGCGACATCGCCGCATACAACGTAGTGGTTTTTCCCGAACCGGTAGGACCCGTCACCAATACGATGCCATGCGGCTGCGCGACGAGCGCATCGAACTGCTGTTGTACCGCTTCACTCATCCCAAGATGGTGTAGATCCAATCGGCCTGCTTCTTTATCAAGCAGACGCAATACTGCGCGTTCGCCGTGGCCAGTCGGAAGCGTCGACACGCGCACATCGACTGGCTTTCCGCCCACACGCAACGTGATGCGACCATCCTGCGGCAAACGCTTTTCGGAAATATCGAGCTGCGCCATGATCTTGATACGCGAAATCAGCGACGCATGGATCGCCTTTTTTGGTCGCACCACATCACGCAACGTGCCATCGATACGGAAACGCACAACGGAAATCTGTTCGAATGGTTCGATATGAATATCGGATGCGCCTTCGCGCAGTGCCTGCGTCAACAGCGCGTTGATCATACGAATCACCGGCGCGTCGTCGGCGGATTCCAGCAAATCTTCGATCGCCGGCATGTCCATCATCAACTTGGCGAGATCAAGATCGGATTCGACTTCATCAACCACCTGTGCGGCGTCATTGCCGGAACCGGCATACGCTTGTGCGATCGCCAATTCGAGTTCTTCACGTGGCATCGGCCGCAGTTTTACCCGCCCGAAACGACGGCTGACTTCCGCAATCGCGGTCGGCGGCGTCGCATCCGAAATCCAGACTTCGACCGCACCGCTGACGCCATTGTCATCGATCACGCCGCGCCGTGCGAGCACCGCAAAGTCGCGCGCAAAAGCGAACGGCAAAAGTCGGGCGTCGTTCATTACGGTGCTCATGACGGACCCTTAATTGACGACAGAAGTATCTGCCGCAGGTGTGGACGGAGCGATAGGTTGCGGAGTCGGTGGCGCTGGCACCATCTCAGGCACAGTAGACGGCACCGCATCAACTGCGGTCGTCTCAGATGTCGTATTCGGTATGAGATTCTGCGGCGTGCTCGTTTGCTGAGACAACGGACCGCCAACCAGCTTGCCATCCTTCATCTGCGGCATCAGATCCGAACCGAGATTGGGCAGAATGAGCGTGCGAGGCGGTTGCACCTTCGACTGCACATCTCGCATGTAGTCGTAACGATCACTTGATAAATTCACGCTTTGCTCATTGCTACGAATGATGGTCGGGCGCAAAAATACCATCAGATTCCGCTTATTATGTTGCCGCGATTTGTACTTGAACAGATTACCAATAATCGGGATGCTACCCAGGCCCGGCACCTGCTCAACATTGTCACTGCCGCTATCGTCGATCAAACCGCCCAGCACGATGACTTGGCCATCATCAACCAGCACGTTGGTATCAATCGAACGTTTGTCGGTAATGATGTCGGCCGCATTACTGGTAGGTCGAACATTCGAGGTTTCTTGGTAAATCGCCATCTTGACCGACCCACCTTGCGAGATTTGTGGTCGCACCCGCAATTGCAAACCAACGTCCTTGCGTTCAATGGTTTGGAATGGATTGACCGTGGCGCCGCCGCCCACGCCACCTGCGTACTGTCCGGTCACAAACGGCACGTTTTGACCCACGATAATTTTCGCTTCCTCGTTGTCGAGCGTGATCAGGTTCGGCATTGACAGAATATTCGCATTGGCATCGGTTTCCAGCGCGCGCGCCAGTGCGCCCAGTCCGATTACACCATTGGCTTGGCGGAATGCACCCAGACTTAGACCGTTACTCGGCGAAACCAGCTTCGACAGATCCGGTGTTTTGCCAGTCGTCGCCGCCGCGATGCCACCCGCGACATTGGCGAGATTGCTGCCACCCGACGCAAATGAAGTCAGCGTGCCTACGCGGTAACTACTGTTGCTGTTACCCGACAGTCCGGCCCACTGAATTCCCAGTTCGGCCGCTTTGTTAGACGTAATCTCGACAATCAACGCCTCAATGTAAACCTGCGCGCGACGCGCATCGAGTTGATCAATCACGGCGCGGATGTTGCGATACACCGGCTCGCTAGCGCTGACGATCAACGTATTGGTGGCTTGATCTGCCTGTATAAATCCGCCAGGACCGCCCGCAGAGAGCGATGATTGCTGCGGCGACGAACTCGACTGCGCTGGCTGCATGCCGGGGTTTGCGCCCATGGCGTTACCATGACTGAGCGAATTACTCTGCCCACCAGAAGCACTCTGCCCGCCGGTATCTCCGGCAAGCACTGCGCGCAGCGTTTGTGCCAGTTTAGTCGCGTCGGCATTACGCAGATAGACAACATGGACATTGCCCGGCACTTGGCTTGGCTGATCGAGCTTGTCGATCAACGACTTGGCCAGATTAGCGCGCGCGGCTGACGGCGCGCGAATCACCACCGAATTGGTGCGCGCATCGGCCAACAACGTGACGCGGCCGGAATCACCAGCGGTGGTCGGCTCCATCAAGCGATTTACCATCACCGCGATATCACTGGCGATCGCATAGCGGATCGGCACAATATCCAAATCACCGGCAGCAGGCGCATCCAGCGTCGCAATAATTTTATCGATACGGCGCAAGTTATCGGCGTAATCGGTAATGATCAACGAATTGTTACCGGGATTGGCGCTGATGGTGTTGTTTGGAGAAATCAACGGGCGCAGCACTGCGACTAGATTAGGTGCTGATTCGTAATTCAGGCGAAACACCTGAGTTGCCACTTGATCGCCCTTAAGACCCAGTTTCTGAGTCGGTCCTGCTTGTAGTTTGGCATCTGCTTCCGGCACCACCTTGGTGAAGCCGCCTGAGGTGACGACCGCAAATCCCTGCAAACGTAACACTGACGTTAACAGGCTAAACGCCTCAGCCTTTGTCACCGGTTTTTCGGAGACCAGATTGATCGTACCTTTGACGCGTGGATCAATAATGAAAGTATGGTTAGTGTAGTGCCCCACTGCTTTGATGACCGATTCGATATCGGCACCGACAAAATTGAGCGTCGCCTCGCCTTTGGTAAGCGCCACCTCATCTTTGGTGGAATTCTGCGCATAAGCGGGTGTCAGTCCCATTACTGCGAACGCCAAAACAATCGCCGCACTAATTTGTGCGGGCTGCAGGAAGGTATGTGTCAAGCGAGATTTTGTCATTTGAACTCTAACGCAATAATGGTCTTGTTGCCCTCTATCCGCCGCTGACCAAGTAGGTTCAACAGATTCGCGAGGCGTTGTTCTTGTCCTTCTTCCGCTTGTGCCGTTCCTGAAAACCGCAAGCGTCCATCTACCAGCGCACCGCTACCACTCAACAGCATCGGCCCCTTGATCGTCTTCAGCGTAATATCGGCACGAGTGCCTTGCCAGTCCATCGTAAGGTCGTACGCGCCGAGCGGCTTAATCGACGACAGACGTGAAGACATGTCGTTCATCTCAAGATGCATCGTACCGGCAATTTCCACATCATTCTGCTGGCGCGTCAGTTGCAACGGCGTCCATGACAGCCGCATCTGCCCCGCCAACTGCACGGTATTCAATGGCGCTCCCAATGCCGCCAAACGATCGGCCGGCACATTGATCGAAGATGGGCTGATCTGCCATTGATGCAAACTACCAGTAATCTCTAGTGGTTGCGACAATGCGACGCTATTCTCGACCGAAGCATTGACCCGTCCCAGCAACACCGACGGTGACAGCTTCCACGAAAATCTTCCCGGCAATAGCGGCGCGACTGGATCGCTGCTACTGGCGGCACCGCCAATAAATGCAGAACCTCGCCATAGAGTGCCCTGCACATCCCCCAGCGTCAAGCGCCCGCCGGTTTGCTGCTCTACTGCCGCCGCAATCCACGCCGCAGGGCAAAATGCCAGCATCGTGATCGCCATCGTGATAATCCCTGCCAGCAGCCACAGCACCGTGCGCTTCACGCTAGTTCTCACTATCTTGGTTAGCCGGCTGACGCAGCGTAATCGTGCCGTTGGCGGTGTCCACCGTCGGCAACACTTCGATCTGCGCATCTGCCACGACTAAACCAGCGGACTGCTGCATGTCGTTCAGCCAGCTGATAATGCCGGAAAACGGTGCCGACGTGAGCTGGACTTTGACCGCATTGCCGGTCTGCATCACGGATTGTGGCTTCAAACCGCTGCGCACCATCGCGCTACCGACGCTGTCCTCGGTCGGCGCTTCTGTCGATGCCGCGTTCTGGCTATTACGCAATTCGACCGCCTGCCTAGCCAACACATGTAATTCTGCTGCCTGCTGTCGCAATACCGGTAAGCGCTTTTGAAGCTGCGCGCGACCAGTGAGTGCAGGATTGATCAACAACAGATAAATCACGGCTAGCAGTACGGAAGCTGTCATCAACAGCAGCAGCTTTCGTTCACGCGCATCACGTGCAGACCAGAATGAAGTCCAAGCTTCAGTCAATGCAAAAAAAGCAGTAGGCCTCATTTCGCACTCCTGATCTGCAATACGTTACCGTTGTTCTGCGTGACGGATAGATTACGCACTGCCAACGCCGTTTTCAATTGCTCGATTGGCAAATTGGGTCCCGATTTGAAATGCACCAGCAAACTATGGTCACGATATTCGAGTGACGCAAGCGCGGGTGGTTTGCGCTCGGCATTCTGAGATAGTGGCTCCCATGCCTCACCAAAGGCAGCAACCAACGCAATAAAATCGTCGGATGATAATTGCCCTGCCTGATGCTGTGCAGTCGCAATTTTTTGCTTCATTTGTCCCACTGGATCAAGCACCACCGGCTCTTTCGGGAAGGTCGATTTGTAAGTCTGGATCATGCTGGTATTCAGTGCTGCAGCTTCGCTTTTCATGCGCCACCAATCAACATTAAGACCGATGATGTTAATCAGCAGTACCACTGCGACTAAAACTAATGGCCAGCGCCACGGCCGCCAATCAAAATTGGCAGCAGTCGCCGCATTTCTATCGCTCAGCAAATCCGGTGTTGCGCTGGCGACGCCTTCGATCCAACGTACCCAGTTTTCTGCATGCACAGTGATACGCTCGCCCTGCGTCAGCATCGCATCAGCGGTATCGCGATAAATCGGCACTTCGGCTTGCGGTACATACAGCGTGATCGGCGCTTCCGGCACCAGCATGCACAACGTTTCGATCACTTCCGAAGCGACCGCTTCCGGATGTTCGGGAACCGTCGGCAAACCAATGCCTTCATATTCGGACAAACGTAACGTAACTTCGAGATTTTGTTCATAGGCAGCGACTGCGGCCGTCGCGACTTCTGGCTGCCACGGCAAACAGAGCTGCGCTGGGAATGCATTGATATGAGTGGCGCCAAACGACACCATCGTGTCGGCCAAAATATCGAGCCAGCCGCGATTGACGACGGCCACTGTGCGTACACCATCGGTGCCCGGACCGGCGACAATCGTACACTCGGCGGGATCAGACATTAACTGATCTTCGACCAAATTCGGCAGCGCCGAACGTAAGCGTGACGGTGACAACGGCGGCACTTGCACTCGCAACAGCGTGACATCGCTGGCAGCGATTAACAGCACCACGCGCTGCACCTTGCCGATCGCATCGGATAGCTCCGCCAACGCGGCTACGCCTTCGCGCTCGATCGCATCACCGCGCGACGCAAGCGCAAAGGGACAAGGAAGCGTGGTCCAATGCGTGACGCTATCGGCAGCGGCCTTGGATGGAACGCGGATATACAGTGTGCTCAATTCGTCTCTTGTTTAATTATTTATCGGGTAAGGCTATTGCTGCCTGATCCACATTATTTTCGTAGGCGCATTCGCTGGCCTTCTAATCAGCGTTTGCATGTTCATCGACGCATGACTCAGATGAACGTTGCCATTCACTAGAAAATAATCCGTCTTGAACTCAAAGTCGTCCCCCAAGGTAACATTAGGGACGTTCAATTGGAAAGCGCTCTGGTCGCGAAACTTTCCCAACCGTGTACGAACTGCCACTATTTGCGTCTTAACGTCTTGAACCGATAGTGTACCAAGGGTTGCTGCAATCAGTTCTGCCGATGCAGTATTGATATTGACCTTCGCATCTGGATTTGGCGTTACCACCACATAATCCCTCAGTTTTGAAATGATCGCAGGCGTAAAACCAGGCACCGCCAGCAGATCATCCACATGCACCACTGGCATCGGCTGCACCGTTCTGGTTTCCCCTGATGCCTGCAACTGAGTTGATCCAATCATCGTCGTTACTTTATCTGCTAACCCAGGATCGAGCTTCAGACTGGTCAACAGTCGTCCAAATACCACGCTTCGCTGCACAACAATTTTCTGACGAGCCGCTTTTTGTTCAGCGCTAAAATTATTCGAACTGAGCACAGTCAAATTGAAAAGATTGAAGCGCGACTGCGCGTCGACGATATTACCGGAAATTGACGCATCTCCGGCATCCGCATCACCTTCGACATATTGATCAAGTCGAGTTTCCTGCAATGGTACTGCCCACGGGTCATCCAAGCCATCGACGCCGGCCTTGCCATTTTCCCGCAATATCAATTGCGCCCAATCCAGCGCGCCACGCAAAATCCATTGCTTCTGCAACTGCAAACGCTGATTTTCAATCGATCTCACTTGCACCTGCTGCTGCCAAAACAAACTGGTAACTATTGTGATCGCCAGCGCTGCCAGTAGTAGCGCGGTAATAATCGCCACCCCTTGCTGACGCATCGGAAACGAATGGCGCAACGTCATACCGGTCCCAGCAAAAATATCTTGCTCATACTGCCGCTCTGCCCGTCCAGTTGCAGAGCCACTTCCAGTCCGGTTGGTGTGTCGGCAGCCTGATCGCCAGTATCGTTATCCCATTGCATCGTGCTGGCGTGCCAAACCTGCATCGCCATTCCAGCTACTTTCGATTGCAGCACCACTGCCTGATCAATATCGGCATCGGTCAATGAAGCATTCCATGCCACATCAATCTGACCCAAATCCCGAGTCGGCACCGATTGATTGCGCAGCAGCTTACCTTTATGCAAACGATAGGTGACCACTTGTACGCGAGAGGGCTGATTATCCGCAAACACCATCCGGATTAGAACCATTCGATTGGGATTGATCACCAGTGTCTTACGACTAGCGACGGTCAGTGTGTCGGCAATCTGCGCGCAATCATTTTGCATCTGCGCAAATGCAATCTGCATACCGCGCGTCTGTTCCAACTCGGCATTCAGCGCAACGCGAGCGCGCACGATACTATCGAGTCCACGCCAGCCGAGCACCGCGACCACTGCCATGATACTAATCGCGACCAGCAGCTCGATTAACGTGAAGCCGCGGCGATGGAATAATTTATCAATTGCCATTATTGTTCGGCACGATCTGCGCTAATTTGATGATCTGGCGTTCCGGATCTTCGGCGTCGAATACCGTCACTTCAACGCGGCGGAAAAAAGGGTTGGGGGTATTGAAAATTTGTTCGTGACACGTCAGCACCAAGTCCCCTTGGGGACATTCGAATGCACGTTCGCCGAACGGCGGCCATTCGCGCGCTAATCGAATTTGCGCGAGCCGATTTTCAGCCGACCAAGTCGCCATCATCGCCACTCGCAAGCCATTACTGTTTTGCGTCAAACTACCGATTGCGCGCAGGCTAGCACCGAGTGCGGTACCCACGATTACCAGCGCCACCAACACTTCGAGCAAGGTGAAACCGCGCTTTCGATGAAGCGCCTTCGACGAGCGAAAAGTGTGTGTCGTGATCATGCTATTCCACCACATAATGTCCGATGCCATCGGCGGTTATGCCAATATGATCATCGCCGCGCGACAAGGTCAATACGAAAGCTTTGTCGACCGGTTCGCGACCAAACACAATGCGCAGTGGATCAACTTGCTCCGCCGCTGGCACTACCGTCAGCATCACCGGCGCGCGGGTGAATTCACGTTCGCGCAATAGATTATCTTGCGCCAGCGGATTCCAGCCATTGTCGTCGCGGATTAGAAAACGGTAATGATCGCTATCCGCCTCGAACGCAATCGGCCGGTTGCGCACGATGGCTTCATCACGCGCCAATTGCATCAGTAACGCAATGCGCTGCGCATCGTTTTGCAAAGCTTGACGATCATTCTGGAATGCGGAAAACGACACCATGCCCAGTGTCAGGCCGGCGATCACCAACACCACCATCAATTCAAGCAGTGTGAATCCCGCCGACCTCGGTTGCGTCGGTATGCGGCGGGAATCAAAACCCGAAAACAGAAATGGCGTGGTCAGAGTTCCCACGAACCGATGTCAGCATCCATGCCGGTGCCGCCCGGTTGACCGTCGGCGCCCAACGAAAAAATATCGACCTCGCCATGCAAGCCAGGCGACAAATATTGATAGGAAGTGCCCCACGGATCTTTAGGTAATTTATCTAGATAACCACCACTCTTCCAACCATTGGATTGCGGTCCGTTGCTGGGTTTGTTGATCAACGCATCCAACCCTTGTTCAGTGGTCGGATAACGATGATTGTCGAGCTTGTAGAGTTTCAATGCTTGCATCAGCGTACCAATATCCTGCCGCGCCGCCATCACGCGCGCATCATCAGTACGCCCCATCAGTTTGGGCACCACCAATGCGGCGAGAATACCCATGATCACGACCACTACCATGATCTCGATCAGCGTGAAACCGCGAGCCGTTTTGGCGTGCACGGTACGGAAGGAAAATGTCGAAAGTTTAGTCATGAGAAAATATTCTTGAAAGAAAACAAGCGCCAGTATAAAGCCAAAGTAGCGCGAAATTGCAAGCGGTGGCTAGCAGGCTATGATCGCCGCAAACAAAAAAGGTGCCCGAAAGTCGATGAGGAAAAGTCACTTTTCTTACATTACCAAAACGCGCTGCATGTCATTTTCTTATGCGACCGATTGATTCGAGCCACTCTCAGCGCAATGCAAACAAGTATGATAAATTTTTATCGACATCACCACTCAGGAGAATTTCATGGCATTGCATCACGCAGTTTCGGGCGACGTTATCGACCTCAATCTTTCCAACCAAGCGCTTGCAGATGCGCCATCGACCGCGCTGTTCAAGTCAACAGAAATTGAAGTCATCCGAATGGTTTTGAAAGCGGGAAAACAGGTGCCGGAGCACAGCACACCGGGTGAAATTACGTTGTTATGTCTGGAAGGAGTCGCCGAATTACGCTTGCGCGACGGTGTTCGTACGCTGCATCCAGGTCACATCATCTGCCTTGATGGCAATGTGCCGCACGCTTTGCATGCGGTCGACAATGCATTGCTGCTACTGACCATCGTACTGAAACATACCGATACCAATTAAACCGTGTAATCGGCGTCGGCCGCAGAACGCGCGCTCAACTTTCGCGACGTGGATCGCGTGACAACAAGCTCTTGACCATTTCCTGCGGCGATTGGCCATCAAACAACACCGCCGCCACCGCGTCGGCAATCGGCATCTCGATCTGATGTTGGGCGGCGATACAACGTACCGCCTGCGCACAACGCACACCTTCGGCGACATGGCCGATTTCGCGGATCACATCATCAAGGGTTTTTCCCTGCGCCAGCCCCAAACCCACGCGTCGGTTACGCGACAGATCGCCAGTGCATGTCAAAATCAGATCGCCGATGCCGGTCAAGCCCGTGAAGGTTTCAGCACGGCCGCCAAGCGCAACGCCGAGCCGTGTGATTTCGGTCAGGCCGCGCGTAATCAGCGCGGCGCGCGCATTAAAACCAAAACCCATGCCGTCGATAATCCCGGTCGCGATCGCCAATATATTTTTTACGGCGCCGCCAACTTCGACGCCGATCACGTCATCGGTTGAATACACACGGATGTGATGACCATGTACCGCGCTCACCACCAGATCGCGTAACGCTTCATCGCTGGAAGCGATGGTCAGGGCGCATGGTAATCCTTGCGCAACTTCTTGCGCAAATGACGGGCCTGACAACGCACCCATCGGAATCTCATTTCCCAACTCATCGCGCACAATTTCATGCGGTAACGCGTGCGTCACTTCTTCTAAACCCTTGCATAACCACACTAGATTGGGAATATTTTTCCCACGCAGTTGCTGCGTCAGTGGACGTAAACCAGCGACTGGCAATGCAGTTATCAGTAAAGAATGATGGGGTGTAGTCGGCGCCAGATGCGCCAACGCCAGATCTAGATCAGCGGTGAGTTGCAGCGTTTGCGGTAGCGGAAAGCCGGGTAGATAAGGAGTATTTTCGCGAGAGGCGGTAATGTCGTCCAGCAAGCGCTGATCACGTCCCCACAATACGACCTGATGGCGCGAAGCCAACGTCAATGCCAGCGCCGTACCCCACGCACCCGCACCGAGAATGGAAATATGAGAAGGAAGAGGAGCCGTCGCAGACATGAAGAAAGGGCGCTACCAGCGCACTATTCGCCCCACACGTCTGTCGCTTTCACGTAACCGGTGGCGCCATCACGATGCCGAACCTTGATCCAGCCCGATGGAACGCGGTCGGTCAATTCCAGAATCACACTACGGTCAGCGGAAAATACCACTGGCGCATTGTCATCCGGTGCGCTGCGTATTTTGGCATTCATCGCCTTGATCACGACGGTGCGCTTGGGTACCAGTGTTTTCGACGCGACCCAAAACAGATCACCTGCCACATCGCGTACTTTGCTCCAGTCGCCGTACACCAGAATCACTTCCACTGGCATGCCACGCGGCGCGACAAAAACCTTGCGGCCTCGCTCCGATGGCGCGTCATACATAATCGCCGGGCTCGCACCCACCGATTTGTACTCAGCCGCAGCGGCACTGCCGACCGCGCAAGACAGGCAAGCGGCGGTCAGCAACAGGAAACGAACTAATTTCATCGTCTATCCTTTTATTGAAAACCGTGTAGTGACGGCTGTAATCAATGTGCGGTCGATGAAGCACCAGGCGTCGCAGTGAGTGGGCCGTTCTTTTGCTGTTCCGCCAACCCTTGTAAACGCTGTTGATAGAACGCTTCGAAATTCAACTCTGCCAGATGCACTGGTGGGAATCCTGCACGTGACACGATGTCAGCAATATTCGCGCGCAAGTACGGATAAATCACGTTGGGGCAAGCAATGCCGAGTAGCGGGTCGATCTGCTCTTGAGGAATATTCCGCATTTCGAAAATACCAGCCTGTTTACCTTCAACCAAGAAAGCGACTTTGTCTTTTACCTTGGCAGTGACGGTAACGGTGATGGTCGATTCAAACAAACCTTCAATTAATTGCTGGCCGCCGACATTCACCGCGATTTCGATCTCAGGAATTTCCTGTTCCAAGAATACTTGGGGCGAATTTGGCTGCTCAAGTGACATATCTTTCAGATAGACACGCTGAATCTGAAAAACGGGTTGCTGGCTTTCTGCAGATGGTTGGTTTTCTACAGGTTGTTGATTGTCTTCAGGCATGGATTACTTTCATTGCTTTGATTGAATTAAAAACAGGCGACGTCTACGTCACCGCTTGAAGCTGGTCTCCACAGCTCTCGACCGGCATTGTAACCGGCCTCAAGGATTCAGCAACGCATCCAGCTTGCCCGCATGATCCAACGCGCTCAGATCATCGAAGCCACCAACATGGGTATCGCCAATATAAATCTGCGGAACGGTCCGGCGCTGCGTCTTTTGCATCATTTCAGCACGCTGCTGTGGATCGAGATCGACACGAATCTTTTCGACCTCGACGCCTTTGGATTTCAATAACCGTTCTGCCATCACACAATAGGGGCAAACCCCGGTGCTATACATTAATACTCGCGCCGTCATACCACCTCCATTATTTCGCGACCGGCAATCCCTGCGCCTGCCACGCGGCCAAACCACCGCTCAAACTGAACACGTCTACAAAGCCAGCTTTTTTCAAAGTCGAAAGTGCTCGCGCAGAACGCACGCCAGATTGGCATATCACCACCACCGATTTCGCTTTGAATTTATCGAGCTCGCCGACGCGCTGCGACAATTCTGCCAACGGAATATTTTTTGCATCGCGCACATGACCCGTCGCAAATTCCGTCGGATCACGCACGTCGAGCAGAATAGTTTTACCCTGATTGATCATTTGTGTCGCCTGCAGCAGCGAGACATTCGCACCTCGTCGTTGCAGCACTGGCCACAGTAGCGTGCCGCCCGAAAGTGCCGCAAGCGCAAACAACCACATATTGTCTAGAAAGAATTTCACATGCATCCCGCCGGTTAAATCAAGCCGACATTATAGTTCCGAACGCCGAACTTCTGCCGACTTGCGCTCAATGCATTCGGTGACTCATGATTTATTGGCCGATACGCTCTACAATATGCAGCTGGAAAGCAAGCGCCGCTGGCAACATCGACGGCTGTCAGCTTCGCCGCAACGGCTCCCACCGCTGCCGCACACTCTAATTTTTCATCTTTATATCGACTTCAACCATGTACAAAATCGTATTCATGCGCCACGGCGAATCCACGTGGAACCTCGACAATCGCTTCACCGGCTGGACCGACGTTGACCTCACTGAAAAAGGCGTGCTCGAAGCGCAGCATGCCGGCAAGGTATTGAAAGAAGCCGGTTTTACTTTTGACCTGTGCTACACCTCGGTGCTCAAGCGCGCGATTCGCACGCTGTGGGGCACGCTCGACGAAATGGATCTGATGTGGCTGCCGGTGGTACATGACTGGCGTTTGAACGAGCGTCATTACGGCGCACTGCAAGGATTGAACAAGGCAGAAACCGCCGCGAAATATGGTGACGAACAAGTGCTGGTATGGCGCCGCAGCTATGACACACCGCCCAATCCGCTGGATCCGAATGATCCGCGCGCTTCCTACAACGATCCGCGTTACGCGGGTCTGCCGCGTGACCAGGTGCCGTTGACCGAGTGTTTGAAAGATACCGTGGCACGCGTGCTGCCAGCATGGAATGATTCGATCGCACCGGCGATCCTCGCTGGCAAACAGATTCTAGTATCGGCACATGGCAACAGCCTGCGCGCACTGATCAAATACCTCGACGGCATCAGTGATCAAGACATCGTCGGTCTCAACATCCCCAACGGACAGCCGCTGGTGTATGAACTCGATGCGAATCTCAAGCCGATCAAGAGTTATTACCTCGGTGATAGCGCGGCAATCGAGGCGGCGATGAAAGCCGTTGCCAGCCAGGGGAAATCGAAATAAGCAAACTGCCACGCATGCGGCACCCCCGTCATTCGCGGATGCGGAGCTGACGAGTGCCGCAGCATCATTTTCTCTCGGTTCGCTGGAGGTTGACAGCAACGCTGACCGCCACGATTCTGCTGGTGGGAATGCTGACGCCAGCTCACGCCAATCGGCTGGCGGATCGCAATCGTCAGAAGGATGCGGCGGAATCCGAACGCTCGACGCTGCAGAAAAAAATCCACGCGCTCAAGCGCGACATTGGCCGTACCGAGTCCGCCAAAAGCCAGGCCGAAGAAACGCTGTCGCAATCAGAATCGGCGATTTCAACAATCAACCGCTCGCTGTACGACCTGTCACAAGAACAAGCGCAGGCTCAAGCCAAACTCGACCGTCTGACTAAGCAGCATACTGATCTGAGCAATACCATCGATACCCAGCAAAAACAGCTGGCGGCACTAGTGCGTAATCAATATATCGGTGGCAGTGAAGATCGGATGAAGCTACTGCTGTCGGGGGATGACCCCAGCCGCATCAGCCGCGAATTGCAGTATCTGGGCTATGTATCGCAAGCGCAGGCAGCGTTACTGACCTCCTTGCGTGCCAATCTGGCAGCAATTGAAGTCAATCGCGATGAAGTGCAAAGCACCAAAGCGAGCCTGGATGATATTGAACAGGAAACGCGCGAGCAAAAGTCGGCGCTTGAAAAAGAAAAAACACAGCATACGAAATTGCTATCGGAACTATCCAGCAAGTTGACCGCGCAACGAAAACAGGCGGGCACGCTGGAACATGATGAACAACGTCTGGGTGGATTAGTTGATAAACTTTCCAAACTGATTGAAGATCAGCGCCGGAAAGATGCGCTGGCGCGCGAGAAACGTCGCCGCGAGCAACTGGANNCCGCAGACGGCCGACAAAAATACATCATCAAAATCTGTCGAACGAAATGAACTCACGCCCGAAGCCGACGTCCAAGACGAAGCTTTTGCGCGGGCCTTTGCTGCTTTGCGCGGCAAACTGCACTTGCCGGTAAAGGGTGAGCTGCTTGCCAAGTTTGGCAATCGGCGCGGCGATGGCCCGTCATGGAAAGGGTTATACATTCTCGCACCGGAAGGTGCTGAAGTTCGTGCAGTGGCAGGTGGGCGCGTGGTGTTTGCAGACTGGTTGCGCGGCTTCGGCAATCTGTTAATCATCGATCATGGCGATCAATATCTCACTATTTATGGCAACAATCAGGCGGTATTGAAACACGTTGGTGATGTCGTCAACACCGGCGACGTGGTCGCGACTGTCGGTAATAGCGGCGGCAACGAACAATCCGGTTTATACTTTGAAATGCGGCATCAGGGTCGCGCATTCGATCCCCTTCAGTGGGTAACTCTCAGGTGAAAAATGGGTAGCAGGTTAAAGAATATCGGCTTAATCAGCCTTGGCATGCTCGCGGGCATCGCAGCTTCGATGCAATTCGATGCATTCGCACAAAAAAGTACGCCGCTCCCAGTCGAGGAGTTAAGACAACTTGCGGAAGTGTTCGGTTTGATCAAAACCGACTATGTGGAGCCGGTCGATGACAAGAAACTATTGACCGAAGCCATCTCCGGCATGGTGGCTTCCCTCGACCCGCATTCTGCGTATCTTGACAAGAAGGCGTTCAAGGAATTGCGAGAGGGCACTCAAGGCAAGTTCGTCGGCCTAGGTATCGAAGTCGGGATGGAAGATGGTTACGTCAAAGTGATCTCGCCGATCGAAGATTCTCCTGCTTACAAGGCGGGTATCAAGGCGGGTGATCTGATCACGCGACTCGACAGCACGCCAGTCAAAGGCATGTCGCTTGATGAGGCGGTGAAAAAAATGCGGGGTGAGCCCAACACGCAAATCACGCTGACCATCGCGCGCAAGGATGAAGACAAGCCGATCGTCGTCACTATCACGCGTCAGGAAATTCGTATTCAGAGCGTGAAGTCGAAAATCATCGAACCGGGTTATGCTTGGATACGCATCACGCAATTCCAAGAGCCGACGGTCTCGGATATGTCGAAAAAGATCCACGAAATCTATGCACAGCAGCCAAAACTTAAAGGCTTGGTGCTGGATCTACGCAATGATCCAGGCGGTGTGCTGCCGGGTGCGATCGGTGTCGCCGGTGCGTTCCTGCCTAAGGATTCGGTGATCGTCTCGACCAACGGCCAGTTACCCGATTCGAAACA
>CAJDWW010000003.1_pt1 | contig 23294 bp, 22 predicted proteins | sample 7391721 | NCBI WGS metagenome assembly CAJDWW01 (sample SAMEA7055731, study PRJEB34461) | soil metagenome | biome: terrestrial ecosystem; feature: Peninsula; material: soil | place: Antarctica | collected 2016
CGGCCACCATCCGGCCGCGTGTGCAACTGGGATTCCTGCAACACCATCAATACCGCATGGAACGCGGCAATGGTCAGCGTGCTATATGCCAGAATGGACACCACGATATGCCACGGAAACCAATACGATTTACCTTGCAGTGAAAACACGCTACCAGGGAAAAGTACGGGCAAAATTGCGGCGACTGCGGCACACGGTAGTACGAGCACGCGCAAGCCATCAATTGAAAAATTGCGATTCTCGATCCAGTACACCGCCACTGAAATCCATAAAGTGGCCGACAGCATGACCGCAAAGCCCAGCCGCAAATACTCTTCGGACGCGAACGTATCCGCACATAATCCAGCGCCATGCAAAACCCATGCTATCGCTGTAGCATAGGAAATAAGCACGCGTCGATCCGCCGCCACAAATGCGCAGCCTGCATAGATCAGTGCCGCTGCGATTATTAAGTAAATTGCCATCGTTCGAGTTTACACCATGCAGCATCAAGTTATTGCGTTCGGTTTGACGAAAACCCCTACTGCGTGCAATGAGCCATCGGGTAAAATGCGACTTTCGTCCCACGGTTGCCGTGACCTTGCTTGATGGCTTCCGACACTGGTTTCTCACCCTTGTTTTCCCACTATATCCATGCTCGATAATCTGACTCAACGTCTGGCCAAAGCGGTCAAAGCCATGCGAGGCGAAGCGCGCCTGACCGAATCGAATACCGCTGACATGCTGCGCGAAGTGCGGCTGGCGCTACTGGAAGCCGACGTTGCGCTACCGGCCGTGCGGGAATTCATTTCTCGCGTAAAGGAAAAAGCGCTAGGCGAAGATGTGATCGGATCATTGACGCCGGGACAAGCGTTAGTCGGTGTCGTACAGCAAGAACTAGCCGCAATCATGGGCGCGGATCTCGGGCCAGCCGCCTCGCAACTGAATTTTGCCACCCAACCGCCAGCAATCATTTTGATGGCCGGGCTGCAAGGCGCCGGTAAAACGACGACAGTCGGCAAGCTGGCCAAATATCTGCTCGAACAAAAAAAGAAAAAAGTTCTGACAGTATCCGCTGACGTCTATCGCCCCGCAGCCATTGGACAATTGGAAACCGTCACTGGGCAGGCGGGCGCAGATTTTTTTCCATCACAGCAAAGTGATAAGCCTGTCGATATTGCACTCGCCGCACTTAATTACGCTAAACGTCATTACCACGATGTGCTGATCATCGATACTGCCGGACGCCTCGGTATCGATGAAGCGATGATGCAGGAAATTGCCGCTATTCATGCAGCGGTCAAGCCGATCGAAACACTGTTCGTGGTCGATGCGATGCTGGGGCAGGATGCGGTCAATACTGCCAAAGCGTTCAGCGACGCATTGCCGCTCACCGGTATCGTGTTAACCAAACTCGATGGCGATGCGCGCGGTGGTGCCGCACTGTCGGTGCGGCATATCACTGGCAAACCGATCAAATTCGCGGGCGTCGCAGAAAAACTCGATGGACTGGAAGCATTCGATCCACAGCGGATGGCTAATCGGATTCTCGGTATGGGCGATATCCTCGCCTTGGTCGAAGAGGCACGCAAAGGAGTCGATGTCGAAGCTGCGCAAGGACTGGCAGAGAAAATCAAGGGCGGTGGAAAATTCGACCTGAATGATTTCAAGATGCAGCTATCGCAGATGAAAAAAATGGGTGGACTGGGTAATCTGCTCGATAAACTGCCGATGCAGATGCAACAAGCCGCCAGCGGCACCAACGTAGATCAGGCGGAAAAACAGGTGCGCCGGATGGAGGGCATCATCAATTCAATGACGCCCAAAGAGCGTTCCAAACCAGAGCTAATCAAAGCTTCGCGCAAGCGCCGCATCGCCACCGGCGCTGGAGTTCAGGTGCAGGAAGTCAACCGGATGCTAGCGCAATTCGAACAGATGCAGGCCATGATGAAGAAACTCAAAGGCGGCGGCCTGATGAAAATGATGCGCGGAATGAAGGGCATGATGCCCGGAATGCGCTAACCACTGGTTGAAAAAAGAGAGTTTTGGCTGCTCGTCACCTAGCGTTTTTCCGTCCATCGAACATGCTTTTGTCTGACTTGTGCAAGCGCCGCTATCTGCACTTGAAGAACAAGTGTCGCGCCCTGAGCAAATTCGTGTCGAAACGGATAAAAAACACTTGCATAGCTATTAAAAGCACACCACTATTACCGGTGCGTGATATGACGCAATTTCCCACACATCTTGTGAAGGAGGCTTGAAGATGGCAACAGCCAAAAAACCCGCAGCCAAAAAACCGGCAGCTAAAAAAGCAGCAGTAAAGAAACCGGCAGCCAAGAAGGCGGCTCCGGCAAAGAAGGTAGCTCCGGCAAAGAAAGCAGCAGTAAAAAAACCGGCAGCTAAAAAAGTAGCGGCAAAAAAAGTCGCCGCGAAAGCACCCGCAGCAAAGAAAGCACCAGCCAAGAAAGTCGCAGCAAAAAAATCCGCACCTCGTAAGCCTAATGCAGCATTCATGAAACCGGTGACACCATCCGCCACACTGGCAGCCGTAATTGGCGCAGCGCCGATGCCACGCACTGAAATCACCAAGAAGATCTGGGAATACATCAAGAAATTCAAGCTGCAAGACGACGCAAACAAACGCATGATCAATGCGGACGATAAGCTGAAAGCTGTTTTTGGCGGCAAGAAGCAGGTGTCGATGTTCGAGATGACCAAACTGGTCTCCAACCACCTGAAGTAATTTTGGTCTACGTACCAAACAAAAACGCCCGCATCGCGCGGGCGTTTTTGTTTTTGTGATCACCATAAGGCGGAAGCATCGCCAGCATCAATCTTTATATTCCCAATGCTTCCATGCCGCTAACACCGCGTTCGGATATTCAGGTCGACCGCGGCTGCCGTTGTATCGGCCCAGCGCCAGAAATAGATTACCGCGCTCCATATCGACGTACATCCGCAAAATCGAACAACCGTAGCGTAGATTGGTTTGCATATGGAACAGCTTATTACGATCACCATCGCCGATGATGCGCGTCCAGAACGGCATGACCTGCATATAGCCCAGCGCACCCGCCGAGGAAATTGCATATTTGCGAAATGCGGATTCCACTTGAACCAAGCCGAGCACCATCGCCGGATCTAGGCCGGAACGCTTCGCTTCGTACCAAACAGTTTGCAGCAGTTCGAGTCGGACCTGAATATCCGGCACCCGCTTTTTTAGACGCCGCGACATTTCTCCGAGCCAGTACAGATATCGGATACGGTCGGGAATAGTCTCAAAATGCGGCTTAGGTGGCCGACCATCAGAAATCGAACGCGATAACGCGATACGCACCGAATCTGCCAGTGCTTCTTCTTTCTGATTCCCCGCCAATGCCGGCGCACATTGCAGCGCCATTAACAACGCGACCGACAACCCTAACCCGGAAACCGCATTACGATAACGTGAAAATCCCGTCATGCAGGCGCACTCAATTTCTCAATTTGGCGCACACGAATGCTGCCATTTCATTTACTGCAACTGGGGTAGCGGCAGTATCGCGCCGTCCTTGGTATTCAAGTTTGCCTTCTTTCAAACCGCGATCGCCAATCACCACGCGATGAGGTACGCCGATCAATTCCCAATCGGCAAACATCGCGCCGGGGCGCTCACCGCGATCATCGACGATCACATCGATACCCGCCGACTGTAAAGCGGCATAAAGACTGTCGGTTTCCTCTTTTACCGCTGCGCTGCGATCGTAGCCCATCGGACACAGCACGATCTCAAATGGCGCGATCGAGGTCGGCCAGATGATGCCTCGATCATCGAAATTTTGCTCAATCGCCGCACCCAAAATTCGCGTTACGCCAATACCGTAACAACCCATCTGCATCAACTGTGGCTTGCCGGTTTCATCAAGATAAGTGGCCTTCATGTCGCTCGAATAGCGAGTGCCGAGTTGAAATACATGACCGACCTCGATACCGCGCTGGATTGCCAACACCCCTTTACCGTCAGGCGACGCATCGCCTTCCACCACATTGCGCAGATCCGCCACCAGCGGTTCCGGCATATCGCGCAGCCAATTGGCGCCAATATAATGAAAGCCTTCCTGATTCGCGCCGCACACAAAATCACTCATCACGGCCACGCTCCGATCGGCTACGACCTTGACCGGTTTCTGCGTCCCAATCGGGCCTAGGTAACCTGGCTTGGTACCAAACCATTCAATAATTTCCGCTTCGCTCGAAAAACGAAAGCCATTTAAGCCAGCAACCTTGCCCGCTTTCACTTCGTTCAGTTCATGATCACCACGTAACAACAACAGCCAGACTTCCTTCTCCGTTTTATTGTTTCCATCTTCATCAACGGTGAGCACAATCGATTTCACGGTGCGCGATAACGGCAATCCCAGCAATGCCGCGACATCTTCGCACTTCGTCTTTCCTGGCGTCGGCGTGCTGGTCAATGCTTGCGTGGCTGCACCGCGTTCGGCCGCTGGCGCCAGCGCCTCCGCAGCTTCCATGTTGGCGGCATAATCCGAGTCTGGACAATACACCAGCGCATCTTCGCCAGTATCGGCAATGACGTGAAATTCATGAGAGCCGGAACCACCGATCGCACCATTGTCGGCAGCGACTGCGCGAAATTGCAAACCGAAGCGATCAAAAATCCGGATATAGGTGTCGTACATGATTTTGTATGACTGTTGCATACCAGCTGCATCGCGGTCGAACGAGTACGCATCCTTCATCGTGAATTCGCGACCGCGCATCAGACCGAAACGAGGACGACGCTCATCACGGAACTTAGTCTGTATCTGATAAAAATTGATCGGCAACTGGCGATACGATTTGATCTCAGTGCGTGCCAAATCGGTAATCACTTCCTCCGAAGTTGGCTGCACCGCATAATCACGACCATGCCGATCCTTCACTCGCATCATTTCAGGACCCATCTTGTCCCAGCGCCCGGTTTCCTGCCACAGCTCGGCCGGCTGCACTAGCGGCATCGACAGCTCCACTGCGCCAGCGCGATTCATCTCTTCGCGCACAATATTTTCAACTTTACGGATGACGCGCAACCCCATTGGCATATAGGTGTAAATGCCAGAGCCGAGGCGTTTGATCATGCCTGCTCTTAACATCAATTTATGGCTGACGATTTCAGCGTCGGATGGTGCTTCTTTGAGAGTGGAAATAAAAAATTGTGAGGCGCGCATGGAGATGAATTTTCCAAAAATAGAAGGTTATAATCGACTCAATTTTAAAGGATTAGCTGCTCGATGCGCCGACTTATTAGCACAACAACTTCATGCTGCTCCACATTCGCGATGGTAAACGCGGTGAGTGGCATGTTCCTGCTCGTGCAAAACAGACGCTGAGAAGGACACCGAGCCGCAGAAAGTTTGAGGCACACCATGCTAGATCGCGAAGGCTTCCGCCCGAACGTCGGCATCATCCTGCTGAATTCTCATAATGAGGTTTGGTGGGGAAAACGCGTTCGGGAACATTCGTGGCAATTTCCACAAGGCGGCATCAAGTTCGGTGAAACTCCCGAGCAGGCGATGTTCCGCGAGCTGGAAGAGGAAATCGGCCTGAAGACTGATCACGTAAAAATCATCGGTCGCACTCGCGACTGGTTGCGCTATGAGGTGCCGGATCGTTTCATCAAGCGCGACGTACGCGGGCATTATCGCGGCCAGAAACAAATCTGGTTTCTGTTGCGCATGGTCGGTCGTGATTGCGATGTCAATTTGCGCGTCACTGATCATCCTGAATTTGACGCATGGCGTTGGCACGAATACTGGGTACCGCTCGATGTCGTGATTGAGTTCAAACGCGATGTTTATCAAAGGGCGTTACAGGAACTATCACGTTTTCTAAGCCGTCCCGCGCATGACGCCACACCCCGAAATTCGGCTCATTACTTGCGACAGCCGCATCCTCCTCGCGACAATGAGGAACCGACGACCACCGAAAGCGAACCGGAAAAAAAATAACCCTGTCGTACTGTACCGAGTGGGTAGGAAAAAATTATCGCTTCTACAGCAACACTAAATTGTCGCGGTGGATTAGTTCAGGCTCCTCGGCGAAGCCTAGGATCGAAGATATTTCGGACGACGGATGGCGCATAATACGACGCGCATCTGAGCTCGAATAATTGCTCATACCACGCGCGATTTCACTACCCGACTGATCGACGCAGGCAATCATATCTCCGCGTCCAAACTCTCCCGATACTGCGGTCACACCAATCGGTAATAGCGACTTTCCTTCTTTGCAAAGTTTCTTCACCGCGCCAGCATCCAACGTCACTTTCCCCGCCATTTGTAAATGATCCACCATCCACTGCTTGCGTGCGGTCAGTTGAGCGGTCGGCGCGATCAATTGCGTGCCAATCGCTTCGCCACTTGCCAGCCGCGTCAATACATTTTCTTCTCGTCCCCACGCGATCACGGTATGTGCACCAGACGCCGCCGCACGTTTTGCTGCGAGAATTTTAGTCAGCATGCCGCCTCGTCCGAGACTGCTTCCCGCACCGCCCGCCATCGCTTCAAGCGCAGGATCGCCCGCCTTTGCCTCATGCACGAACTGCGCATCCGGTACTTTGCGCGGGTCGGCCGTAAACAACCCTTTCTGATCAGTCAGGATGATCAATGCATCGCCTTCAATCAGATTGGCAACCAGCGCGCCCAGCGTATCGTTATCGCCGAATTTAATTTCGTCGGTAACCACCGTATCATTTTCATTGATGATCGGCACCACGCCTAATTTCAACAATGTTTTCAGAGTAGAGCGCGCATTCAGATACCGTTCGCGATGCGTCAGATCTGCGTGCGTAAGCAACACTTGCGCAGTTCGCACATCATGCTTGGCAAAACTGGTTTCGTAAATTTGCGCCAATCCCATCTGACCCACCGCAGCACAGGCCTGCAATTCATGAATTTCGGTCGGCCGCTTTTCAAAATGCAATCGTTGCATCCCTTCCGCGATAGCGCCGGAACTGACGAGCAGTATCTCTTTTCCCGCCTGTCGTAACTGCGCGATTTGCGCCGCCCAGTTGATGATCGCCGCATGATCCAGCCCTTTGCCGTCATTCGTCACCAGCGAAGACCCCACCTTGATGACGAGACGCTTGGCGTTTTGAATGACGGAGCTCATATCGGTTGGTTCTGAGAGTGGGATAACTGCACTGCTGGTTATTCGAAAATTTTGAAACGAGGATCGTCAGGATCAATCGATGCGATGCTACGCGCCTCTTCCGACATATGTGTTTCGGTGGCTCGCTGTTCAAGCTGACGCTGCTCGGCGAGATAATCATAAATTGCCATCACCAAATCTTCGCAGCCTTCACGCGTCAGTGCAGAAATTTCATATACCGGGCCTTTCCAGCCGAAGCGCTTGACGAAGTCCTTCACGCATTTTTTGCGCTCGTCCAACGGCACCATATCGAGCTTGTTCAGCACCAGCCACCGCGGCTTATCAAACAACGATTCGTCATATTTTTTTAATTCCTTGACGATTGCTTTTGCTTCTTTTACTGCATCAACCGCGTCATCAAACGGCGCAACATCGACAATATGCAGTAACACGCGTGTCCGCTGTAGATGGCGTAGAAATTGATGACCGAGGCCCGCGCCTTCGGCCGCGCCTTCGATCAGACCAGGAATATCAGCTATCACGAAACTTTTTTCATGACTGACGCGGACTACGCCCAGATTAGGATGCAAGGTGGTAAACGGATAATCAGCAATCTTCGGACGCGCGTTAGATACCGCGGTAATAAATGTCGACTTGCCTGCATTCGGCATGCCAAGCAAGCCAACATCGGCCAGCACTTTCAATTCGAGCCTAAGCTCGCGGCGCTGCCCTTCCTTGCCGTCGCCTTTCTGACGCGGCGCGCGATTGGTCGATGATTTGAAATGGATATTGCCCCAGCCGCCTTCGCCGCCCTGCGCGAGCAAAACTTGTTGACCATGCTCGGTTAGATCAGCGACGACTTCACCATCGTTTTGATCGATGATCAACGTGCCCACCGGCATGCGCAACATAATGTCATCCGCGCCTTTGCCGTAGCAATCTGCACCTCGTCCGTTTTCGCCATTGCGCGCTTTGTAAAGCTTAGCGTAGCGGTAATCGATCAACGTATTGATGTTGCGGTCAGCAACCGCAAAGATACTGCCGCCTTTGCCGCCATCGCCACCATCCGGCCCGCCAAATGGGCGGAATTTCTCGCGGCAAAACGAGGCGACGCCATTGCCACCGTCGCCAGCAATGATTTCAATTTTTGCTTCGTCGATAAACTTCATTTATTTTGCCGTTAAAAATAGGAGCTGCGTCCGCGTACATCACTGTCCAGTTCGATCTATGACTGTCCGATTGTAATGCGTAGACTACTCGATACAAACTAAAAAGGCTCTACCTGCGGTAGAGCCTTTTACCCGCAGGCTTGCGCCTGACGTGAATGATAGCGGCTTGGATTACGCCGGCACAACCGTCACCATGTGACGCTGCAATGCGCCTTTAGTGACAAACTGTACTTTGCCATTAATCAGCGCGAACAAGGTGTGATCCTTGCCCATGCCGACATTCTCGCCCGCATGCACTTTGGTGCCGCGTTGGCGAATGATGATGCCGCCAGCGTTGATTGCCTGACCGCCGTAAACTTTCACGCCAAGTCGTTTTGACTCGGAATCGCGGCCATTGCGCGTGGTGCCGCCGCCTTTTTTGTGTGCCATTTCAGACTCCTTGGTATCTGGTTGATGCCGTCAACATTCAGCCGTTGATCGAAACGATTTGCAACTCGGTGTAATTCTGGCGATGGCCTTGACGCTTTTGATAATGCTTGCGACGACGCATCTTGAAAATTTTCACCTTGTCATGGCGACCTTGCGCCACTACCGTAGCCAGCACCGTCGCACCTTCAACCAGCGGCGCACCAAACCTAATGGTATCGCCAGCGCCCACTGCGAGCACTTGATCAATGGTGATTTCGGAGCCTATGTCTGCCGGTATCTGTTCTACTTTAAGTTTTTCACCAGCAGCAACTTTATATTGCTTACCACCGGTTTTTATGACCGCGTACATGGGGAACCTCATCGAATGATTTTTAAAAAACTCTTTTCCCCTCAGCGACCACAATACCGCCCGAATCGGGAAAACCGCAAATTATACATGGACTTAGCGGGCAGGTCAAAATTGGCGTCGGCTCCGAAAACCGGACTTTCAAGCAGGCCGCGGTTTGATCAACGTCGCCAGTCGAGCACCATCGTTCGCTACAAATCCATTGCCCATCGTATAATGCAGCGCATTGGCAAATTATCCCTCTTTCAGCATTCAGATTCCATCTTGTCCGCCGCAATTTCGAACGCAAAACAAACTGTTATCACCGAGTCGATTTCGTTCGACATGGCTGCGGTCGATCAAGTCATTCGCACCCAGCTGCATTCTGACGTTCCGCTAGTCAGTCAGATTGGTGACTACATCATCGGTGCCGGTGGCAAGCGTATTCGCCCAATGCTGGTGCTACTAGTCGCCAATGCATTCGGCTATCAGGGCTCGCAGCATCACGTATTGGCAGCGGTAATCGAATTCATCCACACCGCAACGCTACTACATGACGATGTGGTGGACGAGTCATCGATGCGACGAGGACGCGAAACGGCCAATGCCTTGTTCGGCAATGCCGCCTCAGTGCTGGTCGGCGACTTCGTCTATTCGCGCGCATTTCAGATGATGGTGAATATCGATGATATGCGCGTGATGCGCATCCTAGCCGATGCGACCAATGTGATTGCCGAAGGTGAAGTGCTACAGTTATTGAACATGCACAATCCCGATGTCACCGAAGAGCGCTATCTGCAAGTGATTCGCTCCAAGACCGCGAAACTATTTGAGGCAGCTGCGCAACTCGGTGCATTGATCGCTGGCGCATCCGATGCCCATATTGACGCGGCGGCCGAGTATGGACGCTCGCTCGGCACCGCTTTTCAATTGATTGACGATGTACTTGATTACTCTGGCAATGCAGGAGAAATCGGCAAAAATGTCGGCGATGATTTGCGCGAAGGGAAGCCCACACTGCCGCTGATTTATCTTTTGCAGAATGGCACAGCAGCGCAGCGCGAACTGGTGCATCGCTGCATCGAAAGCGGCGACGAATCACATTTCGATGACGTACTGATGGCGATCACGGTATCCGGTGCACTTGACTACACGAAACGCCAAGCCGTGTGCGCCGCGCAGCAGGCAAGCAACGCGATTACCGCACTGCCAAATAGTCAGTTTAAAGATGCTTTGTTAGAATTATGCGCTTTCGCGGTTGACCGCAATCATTGAAACTAGACACCAAACCTGAGAGTCTCGTCGCGAAATTTCGGGGTGTAGCTCAGCTTGGTGGAGCGCTACGTTCGGGACGTAGAGGCCGGAGGTTCGAATCCTCTCACCCCGACCAAATGACTCCCTCTTTCTTTGCAATTTTCTCAGCCTCACCGACGGAGAACTTGCCCCATGAATAATTCCCACCATAAAAAACCAGATGAGTTATCGCCGCTGACGCACTTCAACGCATCAGGACACGCGCGCATGGTCGATGTCGGCACCAAAAATGACACGCACCGGATCGCCGTGGCGCAGGGTGAAATTCAAATGAACCCGACGACGCTGGATATGATCGACACCGGAGACGCCGCCAAAGGAGATGTACTCGGTATCGCACGCATTGCCGCGATCATGGCGAGTAAACGTACCAGCGACCTCATTCCACTTTGTCATCCCATGGCGTTAACGCACATTGCGATCGATTTCCATATCGACCACGGAAGAAATATTATCGAATGCATCGCGCGCGTCGAAACTCTCGGGAAAACCGGGGTCGAGGTGGAAGCATTGACCGCAGTACAAATCGGTTTGCTGACGATATATGACATGTGCAAAGCGGTTGATCGCGGCATGATCCTATCGAACATCCGAGTCACGCATAAAACGGGCGGCAAATCAGGCGCGTGGTCTGCTCGATAACCGACACCGTGATGCTCTCTGCGGCATTTTCCACTCACCCGTCGCAAGCTGACTGACAAGCTTGCGTGTCACAGTTGATTACTTTAGAGTACATGAAAAGACTTACCTCATTCGGCGCACGTTGATTACATTCGCGTCAAGGACAACGGCAGCATGTCCTGATATTTTCATCAATGGCTTCATTCCTAACTTTTTTTCGGTGACCCGTGGATAGCGTGCCCTTATGGGCGCAACTCGTTGCGCTTTTCGTTTTGATTCTTCTGTCCGCCGTGTTTTCAATGTCTGAAACCGCATTGATGGCCAGCAACCGCCATCGTTTGCGCCATCTGGCTAAACGCGGCAGCATTCAAGCCACTACCACGCTGTGGCTGCTGGATCGCACCGACAAGATGCTGTCGCTGATACTGATCGTCAACACCTTGGTTAACGCGATGGCAACTGCGCTGGTTACGGCAATCGCCATTTCAATGTTCGGCAACCATGAGCATGTGTTAACGCTTGCCACCGCTTCCGTTGCTTTTTTGTTGATCATATTTGCCGAAATCGTGCCGAAAGTGATCGGAGCCACTTATCCCGAACGTGTCGCATTACCGATCAGCTTGCTATTAAAGCCACTGCTCGTGCCGGCCAAACCAGTCATCTGGTTCGTCAATTTGTTCGTCTCGAGTTTTTTGAAACTATTGCACATCAAAACCGGTGGCGCAGTACGCGATCATCGCCTGTCACCCGAGGAGCTTCGTTCGATGGTGCTGGAGGGTGGAAATTTCATTCCGAAAAAGCACAAAAGTATTTTGCTCAACCTATTCGATCTCGAAAAAATTTCGGTAGAAGATGTGATGACGCCGCGGGCACAGGTTGAAGCATTGAATCTGTCGGTTTCGGTCGAAGAAATCATCGGACAATTGACGACCTGCTATCACAACAAGCTGCCAGTATATGAAGGTGAAATAAACAAGATTGTCGGCATTCTGCACGTACGCAAGGCGATGGCACTGTTGAATCAGGAAGGAGCACTCACCACCAATCATTTTCGTGCTCTGCTGACCACACCGTATTTCATTCCAGAAGATACCGATGTCTTTACCCAGCTCCAGTACTTTCAAGAAAATCATGAAAGACTAGGTATCATTGTTGATGAATACGGCGAAGTGCAGGGACTGGTTACGCTGGAAGATATCATCGAGGAAATGATCGGGGAGTTCACCACCTCGACGCCGGGAGCTGCACGTACCGATCATTTTATTTGGGATGACAATGGAGAATGCCTACTCGAAGGAGCAACCACACTACGAGACATCAACAAACGTCTGGGTGTAAATTTTCCGCTGGACGGCCCCAAGACATTGAATGGATTATTGCTCGAATTACTACGAGATATCCCGGATGCCGGTGTGAGTTTGAAAATTGAAAATTGCGTTGTTGAAATCGTGCAGGTGCAACACCAATCAATCAAAATCGTGAAACTAGTACGTCCTACCGCCACAGTTTCTAGTCAGGGGATATAGAAGCTATTATCAGAGACTGGCCAAAAAGTAACATTCGGTCGCAATACCTTTACAAATCAGATGCCTAAGGGCATCATCTAACGCTACTTGTACGATTGCCGTCCATTTACTTTCAAGACCTATGGCTGCTGTTCTTCCAACCTCTGTCACTAGCGCATCAATGCCGGCACTCGCGCGCGCATTGTTGCAAGCAGGGCGGCTGTCCGCACAACAGGCGGAGGCGCTCAGTAGGCAGGCTGCCAATGAGCGAGTGGCATTCATCGACGTTCTACTACAGAGCGGCAGCATGCAACCAAGGGAATTGGCGAGCTTTGGCTCCGAAACCTTTGGCTATCCGATCCTAGATTTTTCCGCACTCAATTTAGTAACGCTGCCTGAAAATATTCTCGATCCCAAGCTGATGCAGTCGCAACGCGTGATTGCATTGGCAAAGCGCGGTAACCGGATTTCAGTTGCGATTTCCGACCCGACCAACACGCAGACGCTAGATCAAATCAAATTTCAGACCGAAATGACGGTCGATCCGGTGATTGTCGAACATCACCTGTTATTGCAACTGGTCGAGAAACAGACGCACAGTGCCGAACAGAACCTCAATGAATTAATCGGTGACGATCTCGACGTCAATTTTTCCGACGAAGATCTAACCTCACCATCCGGCGATACCGGTGCCGCGACCGAAATTGATGACGCGCCAGTCGTCAAGTTCCTGCAAAAAATTCTGATCGACGCGATCAATATGGGCGCATCGGATTTACATTTCGAGCCCTTTGAAAAATTTTATCGCATCCGCTTTCGTGTCGATGGCATGCTGCGAGAAATCGCTCAGCCGCCAGTCGCGATCAAGGAAAAGCTGGCGTCGCGAATCAAGGTGATTTCCAAGATGGATATCTCTGAGAAACGTGTGCCACAAGACGGCCGCATGAAGCTGGTGATGTCGAAAACTAAGTCGATTGATTTCCGTGTCAGCACCTTGCCAACGCTGTTTGGCGAGAAAATCGTGATGCGTATTCTCGACGCCAGTCAAGCCCAGATGGGTATCGATTCGCTAGGTTACGATCCCGACCAACGCGAAACATTATTAGACGCAATTCAACGGCCTTACGGTATGGTGCTGGTAACTGGGCCAACCGGATCAGGTAAAACGGTATCGCTTTATACCTGTCTCAACATTCTGAACAAACCTGGCATCAATATCTCGACCGCGGAAGATCCTGTCGAAATCAACCTGCCGGGAGTCAACCAAGTCAATATCAATGATCGTGCCGGATTAACTTTTCCAGTCGCATTGAAAGCCTTCCTTCGCCAAGATCCTGACATCATTATGGTCGGCGAAATTCGAGATCTGGAAACTGCCGACATTGCGATCAAGGCGGCTCAAACCGGTCATATGGTTTTTTCCACGCTGCATACCAACGATGCGCCAGCGACGCTGACGCGACTGATGAATATGGGCGTCGCGCCATTCAATATCGCATCATCGGTCATTCTAATTACTGCGCAACGGCTAGCACGTCGCCTGTGCACCTGTAAACAACCGACTACCATTCCCGACGAGACATTGCTGGAAGCGGGTTTTGCGGATGAAGATCTGGATGGCAGTTGGCTTCCATATAAGCCGGTGGGCTGCGAACGCTGCAGCGGCAGTGGCTACAAAGGACGAGTCGGTATTTATCAAGTCATGCCGATCACCGAAGAGATTGAACGCATCATTCTGACGCATGGCTCCGCGATGGAAATCGAGGCACAAGCCAAAATCGAAGGTGTTAAAAATCTGCGCGGAGCAGGACTGATGAAAGTAAAGCAGGGATTGACCAGCCTCGAAGAAGTTTTGGGCTGCACCAACGAATAATGAAGGAAGGATTCCATGGCAACCGCATCCCGTAAGATCGCGAGCATCGCTCCGACAAAAGAAGCAATCTACGCTTGGGAAGGCAAAGATAAAACCGGCAAGCTGGTTCGCGGTGAATTACGTGCGAATGGCGTATCAATCGTCAATGTCACGTTGCGACGGCAAGGCATTCTGGTCACGAAGGTAAAGAAAAAATCTTTTACCAGTGGCAAAAAAATCACTGACAAGGATATTTCACTTTTTACACGACAGCTGGCCACGATGATGAAAGCCGGCGTGCCCTTACTGCAGTCATTTGATATCGTTGCAAAAGGCCATTCCAATCCTTCGGTTTCCAAACTGATTCAGGATATTCGTTCCGATGTCGAAACCGGAACCAGTCTCAATCAAGCCTTTCGTAAATTCCCGCTCTATTTCGACCCTCTATTTTGTAACTTGGTTGCCGCTGGTGAGCAGGCCGGTATTTTGGAAGACCTACTGACACGACTGGCAATTTACAAAGAAAAAACGCTGGCAATCAAAGGTAAGATTAAATCGGCACTGTTCTACCCAGTATCGATTATGGTGGTCGCATTTGTGGTGACCGCGATAATCATGATCTGGGTGGTGCCGGCGTTTAAACAGGTATTTTCAAGCTTCGGCGCCGACTTGCCTGGACCAACTTTGGTTGTGATGGCTATTTCTGATTTTTTTGTCGCTAATTGGTATCTGATTTTTGGTGGTATTGGTGCAGCACTTTATTTTTTCTTCCAGTCATGGAGGCGCTCACTGAAAGTCCAACGTTTCATGGATCGCACATTATTAAAAGCACCAATTTTTGGCGCTGTAGTTCGCAAAGCTACTATCGCGCGCTGGACAAGAACACTGGCCACAATGTTTGCTGCAGGCGTTCCACTTGTGGAATCTCTCGATTCTGTCGGCGGCGCTTCCGGCAATGCGGTCTATCTTGACGCCACCAAAAAAATACAAAGTGAGGTTAGTACCGGCACAAGTTTGACCGTGGCAATGCAAAATGCCGATGTATTTCCAAACATGGTCACCCAAATGGTATCGATTGGCGAAGAATCCGGCTCACTCGATCAAATGTTGAGTAAGGTTGCTGATTTTTATGAGGCGGAGGTTGATGAAGCCGTTGAATCGATGTCCAGCTTAATGGAACCACTGATCATGGTGATCCTAGGCGTACTGATCGGAGGATTGGTGATCGCGATGTATCTGCCGATCTTCAAACTGGGTGCGGTCATCTGATGTTTGACGGAGTATTGTTTGCTTTACCACACAGTTTGCCGCATGTGGCAATCGCCGCGATCATTGGCTTGGTGATTGGCAGCTTTTTGAATGTCGTGATTCATCGCGTACCGAAAATGATGCAACGCGAATCCGACAACTACGTTGCTCAGGAAAGCGGCAAACCTCTGCCGCACACTGACCACTACGACCTTTTGTTGCCGCGCTCAGGATGTCCGCATTGCGGGCATCCGATTTCCGCGCTTGAGAATGTGCCGGTGATCAGTTATCTGGTCTTGCATGGCAAATGCATCTCCTGCAAAGCACCTATCTCGCCTCGCTATCCGACAGTCGAGTTATTAACTGGCATTCTGTCGGCATTTTTGATATGGCACTTTGGCAGTGGCTGGGCGGGGATTGCCTCACTACTATTCACTTATCTGCTAATTGCGATGACTTTTATCGATGCGGATACGCAGTTACTTCCCGATGACCTAACTTATCTGTTGTTGTGGCTGGGACTACTGGTAAACCTGAATCATCTGTTTGTTCCATTACACGAAGCCGTCATCGGCGCAATGGCAGGCTATCTTTCGCTGTGGGGAGTTTACTGGGCATTCAAACTAGTGACCGGCAAAGAGGGGATGGGCTACGGTGATTTCAAATTACTGGCCGCACTCGGTGCATGGTTAGGTTGGAAAATGCTGCCCGCAATTATTTTACTGTCATCTCTGGTCGGTGCCATCGTCGGCGTCGCACTGATTCTTTTTGCCAAGCATGGCCGTCACAACCCTATTCCATTTGGTCCTTACTTGGCTGCAGCTGGCTTGATCGCGCTGCTTTACGGACAGCCGTTGGTTCAAGCGTATCTTGGTTATCCAGTTTGAGCGACGATGACGGATGCCGCCGCGCAACCTAACCGAGCAAGTCATCATTTTTCGGTGGGGCTAACAGGCGGAATCGGCAGCGGCAAGTCAATTGTAGCCCGCCTATTCGCGGCATGCGGCGCAGACGTGATCGACACCGATCAGATCGCTCGTGAGCTCACTGCTGGTGGTGGCACAGCGATTCCGGCGATCCGCCAAAATTTTGGTAATCATTTCATCGATCAATCTGGTGCGATGAATCGCATCAAAATGCGGCAACACGTATTCAGCCATCCCTCCGCCAGAGAGTTGCTCGAATCGATTCTGCATCCACTGATCCAAGACGAAGTTGAACTTGCAGCGCGTAGATCAGCCGGTGCTTATTTGCTGGTGGATATACCGTTACTCATTGAATCCAAAATCTGGCCGCAACGCGTGTCGCGCATATTGGTGGTTGACTGTCCTGAACAACTACAAATCAAGCGTGTCATGCAGCGTAACCATCTATCTGAACTCGAAGTGCGGGCGATTCTGGCCGCGCAAGCGACGCGTATAGAGCGCCGCGCAGCAGCCGACGATATTATTGTCAATGATAGAGATATCGCTAGTCTTCAGCCGGAAGTCGATCGTTTGCACGCGCTATATTGCGATCTCGCGGCTCAACATCAGATATAACTGCCTAAAGATTTGTAATTTTGTGTCGCATCGTTCAGAATCACATAACTTGACGCCTTCAATTCTACAAATGAATTTGCATCAATTTTCGCGTGCGCAAGAACTGGGCAGAAAAACTTGACTCACTACAAGCGCGAAGCTGCTACCTCAGACGAGCAAACATGCATGCAATACGTTACTGTTTTTGTTGAGACGAATCCGGAAATTTTGCCAAATCATAGAGAGATGTCATTTTGATTGTCTACGAATACCCGTTCAACGAGCGTATTCGCACACTGCTGCGACTAGAAGACTTGCATGAGAAATTTGTTTATTTCGTCCAGCAGGAGCATGCGTACCAGCATCATGTCGCACTCTCTATCATGTTTGAAATGCTGGAAGTCGCAGGTCGCGCTGATCTGAAGTCAGATCTATTACAAGAGTTGGAACGCCAAAAACATACGTTACTCAGCTTCCGCTCTAATCCGAATGTGCAGACCGACAGACTGGATGCGATTCTAGTCGATATAGACCGTATCACGACAGCATTAATCGCCACGCAAGGAAAGACCGGACAGCATGTGCGCGAAAATGAATGGTTGATGAGCATTCGCGGCCGCACCATCATTCCTGGCGGCGCCTGCGAATTTGATTTGCCTTCTTATTTTGCATGGCAACATCGATCAGTCGAACAACGCTTCGATGATATCGTCACTTGGTTCGCACCATTAGCGCCACTATTCGATGCCATTTCGATGGTATTACGATTGTTGCGCGAATCCGGACGACCAAACAAGATGATCGCGCAAGCCGGCAGTTACCAGCAAATGCTGCAAGGACGTCTCTACCAAATGTTGCGGCTCAGCCTTGATGAAAGCTTGGGAGCGATTCCTGAAATTTCTGCGAACAAATACATGCTGTGGGTTCGTTTTACGTCACAAGATGGCGACATGAAACCAAAACCCTGCGAAAACGACGTCTCGTTTGAATTGATGCTCTGCAATCTATAGGACGAGGAAAACGATGCCATCTTCAGTCGCTTGTCCCACTTGCGGCGCGAAAGTCGAATGGTCGGAAAAAAGCCGGTTCCGCCCTTTCTGTTCCGAGCGCTGCAAACAGATCGACCTCGGTGCTTGGGCTGAGGAAAAATATACGATACCCGTTGCGCCGTCATCATCGGATGAGATCGATGATGACGCGCCACCGTCACAATAAGATTTTTCAGCCGAGATTATTTAGGTTTTTACATACCGGATACGATCCAGCCATTCGATCAGCGGTATTGTCGCTGGCAACAACGGCTCAACACCGACCACGCCCTGCCACGCGAACGCTTGCTGTTCTAGACTCTGTGGTTCACCCTGCCATTCGCGGCTGATATAAAAATGCAGGCGAACATGCGCATGCGGATAAACATATTCAACGCCACACCACGGCTCTGCTGAAAGAATCGTCACTCCCAGCTCTTCGAGCAATTCTCGCTTGAGTGCATCGGAAATACTCTCTGCTGGCTCGACTTTTCCACCCGGAAATTCCCAATATCCAGCATAAGGTTTACCGTGCGGTCGCTGCGCCAGCAACACATCGCCGTTGGCTTGCATCAGGATCGCGACGGCAACATCAATCGGCTCAGACTTACTGTTCATTCGCGTCAATTTTGATTCGCATTGGCTGGCTCATCGATCTACTCGATCTGGCCTGCATAATCCCGAGCGAACTGCCACGCTACGCGCCCCGAACGAGAGCCGCGCTGCAACGCCCAACGCAACGCATCAGATCGTGCCACTTCGATCTGCTCGGCATCGCAACCAAAATGAGCGAGCCAATGTGCGACGATATCGAGATAGTCATCTTGTCTGAATGGATAAAACGAGACCCATAAACCAAAGCGCTCCGACAGTGAAATTTTCTCTTCGACGGTTTCGCCTGGATGCAGATCACCCTCTTCGGTATGCGTGTAGCTGGTATTGTCAGACATCCGCTCCGGCATCAAGTGACGGCGATTCGATGTCGCATAAATCAGTACATTTTCCGACTGCTGCGCAATACCGCCATCCAGCGCAACTTTCAACGCCTTGTAACCTCGCTCGCCCTCCTCGAACGACAGGTCATCACAAAATACGATGAACCGCTCAGGGCGAGCTGCTACTAGATCAACGATATCGGCCAAGTCGGCCAAATCATCTTTATCGACTTCGATCAGACGCAAACCGTCGGCGACAAAACGATTCAGGCATGCCTTGATCAACGAGGATTTCCCGGTGCCGCGTGCGCCTGTCAGCAACACATTATTAGCGGGACGGCCACGAACAAATTGCCGCGTATTTCTTTCTATACTTTGTTTCTGGGCATCGATGTTATGCAAATCGTCCAACGTCATCGCAGAAATTTGCGTGATCGGCTGCAGATACGCTCGACTGTATATTCCACTCGATCTACGCCAGCGAAATGCCACCGACGCCGTCCAATCAGGCGCGCCATTTGCGGCGGGCAGCAATTTTTCAACGCGTGCCAGAATCGCATCCGCTTTTGCCAGCAATTGTTCGAGTGGTTCCATCGTGTTCTGCTCAGGAGCGGTAATCGGCATTGATCGTCACATACTCATGCGACAAATCGCAAGTCCACACTGTCGCATCGGCAGTCCCTCTTCCCAACTGCACGCACACCCGGATTTCGCTTTGCTTCATCACGCGCTGGCCATCTTCTTCGCGGTAATCAGGATGACGTCCACCGTTTTTCGCGACCCAGACATCGTCCAGATAAAGATCCAATTTACTCACATCCAAGTCAGTGACTCCCGCATAACCGATAGCTGCGAGAATACGCCCCAGATTGGGATCCGATGCAAAAAAAGCGGTCTTCACCAACGGTGAATGCGCGATTGAATAGGCTATTTTTCGGCATTCATCGACATTACTACCTTGCTCGACCGCGATCGTAATAAACTTGGTCGCTCCTTCGCCATCACGCACGATCATTTGAGCAAGTTGTCGCGACAATTCGGATACCGCCTTCGACAGCACCGTATATTCCGGCGAACCAATCTCGTCGATGACCACACCCGAAGCGCCAGTCGCGATCAACATAAATGAATCATTGGTCGAGGTATCACCATCGATCGTGATGCAATTGAACGAACGATCGGCCGCATGCTTGACCATGTGTTCAAGCACTGGCTGCGAGACGCAAGCATCAGTCGCAACAAATCCCAGCATGGTCGCCATATTCGGTTTGATCATGCCAGCACCCTTGCTCATGCCCGTCAGCGTAATCGGAGTGCCATTGATTTCAATACGGCGCGACGCCGCCTTCGGCTGCGTATCAGTCGTCATGATCGCTTCCGCCGCAGTGAGCCAATTGTCCGCCCGTAGATTCAAAATTGCCTGTGGCAATGCGTCACATAAACGATCCACCGGCAAAGGCTCCAATATCACACCCGTCGAAAACGGCAATATCTGCGCTGGCTCACACCCGAGCAATTCGGCCAATGCCGCACAGGTCGCGTTGGCTGCAGCCAGACCAGCATCACCAGTGCCAGCATTGGCATTGCCAGTATTGATTACTAATGCGCGAATCGGAGAACCGGAAATATGCAAGCCTTCAAGATGCGCTTTGCATACTTGCACCGGCGCCGCACAAAAACGGTTAGTGGTGAACACACCGGCGACCGTCGCAGTGGCCGCCAGTTTCATTACCAGCAGATCTTTGCGATTCGCTTTTCGTATACCGGCTTCGGCATGCCCCAATTCAATTCCAGGAACGGGATAAAGCTCGGCTGCCTTCGGTAAGGGAAGATTGACTGACATGGGAAAATAAATAAGAGATAAAGATCGATGATTATTGTAACGGCTACGGCGATAAAAAAGGGCAGGAATATCCTGCCCTTTTTATTCAGCGTCTTTCAATGCTTTGCTTGTCTATGCCAGTCGACCATGACATTGCTTGTATTTCTTGCCGCTGCCGCATGGGCAAGGATCGTTACGCCCGACCTTGGGAACCTCATTAACATGTGGCTGCGGTCGGCTTTCTTCCGCGGCAGTCGGCGCCAGCAATTCTTCAGGCGCCGCATTTGGGTCAAAATCTGCGTGTTGATAATTAAGATTGGCGATCTGATTCCGCGCCAATTGCTGCTCTGCAGCCTCAATTTCTTCACGCGACTGAATTCGCACCGTCATCACAATCCGCGTCACTTCATTCTTGATCATATCCAGCATGCGACCGAATAGTTCAAATGCTTCGCGCTTGTATTCCTGCTTCGGGTTCATCTGCGCATAACCACGCAAATGAATCCCTTGACGCAGATGATCAAGTGCCGCGAGATGTTCACGCCAATGGGAATCTAAACTCTGAAGCATCATGCTGCGTTCAAAACCAGCAAACGATTCGGCACCGACCACACTTACCTTAGTCGCATAGCTATCATCGGCTGCTTTCAGCACGCGTTCGAGCAACTCATCATCGGTGATATTGGGCTCGTTCTCCAACATTTTCTGAAGCGGAACCTCCAGCTGCCAGTCGACTGCCAGCGTCGCTTCCAGCGTCTTAATATCCCATTGTTCTTCCATCGATTCTTTCGGCACATGGCTGCGGAAAAGATCGGTGAAAACGCCATGCCGGAACGATGCAATCAGCTCGGAGATATTTCCCGATTCCAGCAAGTCATCGCGCTGTTGGTAAATGACTTTACGTTGATCGTTGGCGACGTCATCGTATTCCAGCAATTGCTTGCGCACATCAAAATTGCGCGCCTCGACTTTACGCTGCGCGGATTCAATCGAACGCGTCACCATGCCGGCTTCGATCGGCTCGCCTTCAGGCATCTTCAGTCGATCCATGATGGAGCGAATGCGGTCGCCAGCAAAAATACGCAGCAGCGAATCATCGAGCGACAGATAGAAACGCGAAGATCCTGGATCTCCTTGGCGTCCCGACCGTCCACGCAACTGATTATCTACACGCCGCGATTCGTGGCGCTCGGTACCGACGATATGCAAACCACCTTCCGCCACTACTTGATCATGCAGTGACTGCCATTCATCGTGCAGTTTCTGCGCCCTCAACTGTTTTTCAGTTTCGCTCAGGCTGTCATCGGCTTCAATCAGTTTGATCTGATTTTCAACATTACCGCCCAATACGATATCGGTACCACGTCCCGCCATGTTGGTCGCGATCGTGATCATTTTTGGCCGACCCGCCTGCGCAATAATTTCCGCTTCACGTTCATGCTGTTTAGCATTCAATACGTTATGCGGCAACTTGCCTTTGGTCAGAATGCCGGACAGCAGCTCCGAATTTTCAATCGAAGTTGTCCCCACCAATACCGGCTGACCGCGGTCATAACACTCCTTAATACCATGCATCATCGCTTGATATTTTTCTTGTGCTGATTTGTAAACCTGATCTTGACGATCTTGCCGGCGGCTAGGGCGATTCGGTGGAATCACAACCGTTTCAAGACTGTAGATTTCCTGGAATTCATACGCTTCGGTATCAGCGGTTCCCGTCATGCCCGACAGTTTCGAGTACATCCGGAAATAATTCTGGAAAGTGATAGAAGCCAGCGTCTGATTCTCATTTTGAATCTCGACGCCTTCCTTTGCTTCAACCGCCTGATGTAAACCTTCCGACCAGCGCCGCCCCGACATCAGACGCCCGGTGAATTCATCCACGATCACAATTTCCCCATCGTGCACCACATATTGCTGATCGCGGTGATAGAGAGAGTGCGCGCGCAAAGCTGCGTACAAATGGTGAATCAGCGTGATATTGGCAGCATCGTAGAGTGACGCACCTTCTGGCAGTAACCCAATACGAGTCAGAATCTGTTCGGCCTTCTCGTGACCAGCTTCAGTCAACAGAACCTGATGCGCTTTTTCATCCACCGTGTAGTCGCCAGGAATTTCGACTTTGCCTTTGCCATCCGGAGTTTCTTCACCTACCTGCAATATCAACAGCGGCGGAACCGCATTCATTTTTTGATAGAGGTCGGTATGGTTCTCGGCTTGTCCCGAGATGATCAATGGCGTTCTCGCCTCATCGATCAAGATCGAATCAACCTCATCGACAATCGCAAAGTTCAATTTGCGCTGGACCCGCTCCGACATCTCGTACACCATATTGTCGCGCAGGTAGTCAAAGCCAAATTCATTGTTGGTGCCGTAAGTAATATCAGATGTGTACGCTTTTTGTTTTTCGTCATGCGAC
>CAJDWW010000013.1_pt1 | contig 22606 bp, 24 predicted proteins | sample 7391721 | NCBI WGS metagenome assembly CAJDWW01 (sample SAMEA7055731, study PRJEB34461) | soil metagenome | biome: terrestrial ecosystem; feature: Peninsula; material: soil | place: Antarctica | collected 2016
GATGGCACGGTGCTAGGGCAAAAAGTCACGCCGCTTGATCGTGTCGGCATTTATGTTCCGGGCGGTAAAGCCGCCTATCCGTCGTCGGTGCTGATGAACGCGATTCCCGCCAAAGTCGCTGGTGTGCCGCAAATCATCATGGTAGTGCCAACGCCGGATGGTGTAAAAAATGAGCTGGTATTGGCCGCCGCTGCGATTGCTGGTGTCGATCGGGTGTTCACGATCGGTGGCGCGCAGGCAGTCGGCGCGCTGGCCTACGGCACTGCGACGATTCCACAAGTAGACAAGATCGTCGGTCCCGGCAACGCCTATGTCGCTGCCGCCAAACGTCGTGTATTCGGCACCGTCGGTATTGACATGATTGCGGGGCCGTCAGAAATTCTTGTGCTGTGTGATGGCAGCACGGATCCCGACTGGATTGCGATGGATTTATTTTCGCAAGCTGAGCATGACGAATTAGCGCAATCGATTCTGCTATGTCCGGATGCGGCGTATATCGAACAGGTCGAAGCCAGCATGCAGCGTCAGTTGGAAACGATGTTGCGCAAAAATGTCATTCAAGTGTCGCTCGCCAATCGTGGCGCGTTGATCAAAGTGCGCGATATGGCTGAAGCATGCGACATCGCGAACCTGATCGCCGCCGAACATTTGGAAATCTCTGCTGAACAGCCACAGCAATGGGTTGACCGCATACGTCATGCGGGTGCATTGTTTCTCGGCCGTTTTTCTTCCGAAGCGCTGGGTGATTACTGCGCTGGCCCGAACCATGTGCTGCCAACTTCACGCACCGCACGCTTTTCATCGCCACTAGGCGTTTATGATTTCCAGAAACGTTCCAGCATCATTCATGTCAGCGAAGCAGGTGCACAGACTTTGGGTAAGGTCGCAGCGGAGCTCGCGTATGGCGAGGGCTTACAGGCACATGCACGATCAGCAGAGTATCGGCTGAAATGAACGGTATCGGTTGTAAATGACTACTTGGCTCAACCAGATATATTGCGAAGATGCGTTAAGTGGATTGGTGCGAATTCCTGATCAGACGATCGATTTGATCATCACTGATCCACCGTATGGTTTAGGTAAGGATTACGGCAATGATTCTGACAAGCTCGATGCTGAAGCTTATTTACGCTGGACTGAAGCATGGATTGATGCGGCGTTACCAAAATTGAAGCCGAATGGCAGCTTGTACATTTTTCTAACTTGGCGCTATTCCCCTGAAATTTTCGTTATGTTGAAACAGCGTCTGACGATGCTTAATGAAATCATCTGGGATCGCAGAGTGCCGTCGATGGGCGGCAGTACCCGGCGCTACTCATCGGTGCACGATACGGTCGGTTTTTTCGCGAACAGTAAGGATTATTACTTCGATCTCGATGCGATTAGAATCCCTTACGATGCGGAAACCAAAAAAGCGCGCTCGCGCTCTATTTTTGTCGGCTCCAAATGGCTTGAGCTTGGATACAATCCGAAGGACGTGTGGAGTGTGTCGCGGTTACATCGCGAACATCGCGAACGCGCAGATCATCCCACTCAAAAGCCGCTGGAAATCATTGAGCGAATGGTGAAGGCATCGTGTCCTGTCGGTGGCGTGGTGCTGGATCCGTTTATGGGCAGCGGCACCACCGCAGTGGCAGCGCGACGTTGTGAACGAAATTTTGTCGGATTTGAATTGAATCCGGATTATTGCAAGCTGATTGAATCGCGGCTCATGGCGTTGGATGATTTGTTTTCCTAGCGGTGGTAGTGCGATAAAAAAATGGCGGCGACGTCAGGTGTCCTCAATGGTGTGAATCAGATGAGAAAAAATTTGAGGCCGAGTTTTTTTCGCAGATTTTATCGCGCAAATTACTCTGATCTCGTTTAACTCTGCTGCCGCGTAACTAGGATATTCAACTACGCAGCTGAATAGGATGCAGAAAATTTGGATGCAAGTTTTTGCATAACATCAGTCGATTTATTTGCTTAAGGTTTGTCATGTCGCTCATCGAAAACATCATTCGTCCAGAAATTCGTGCGCTCAGTTCGTACGTGGTGCCGGATTCCACTGGTTTCGTGAAATTGGATGCGATGGAAAACCCTTATGAGTTGCCACCATCGTTGCGCGACGAACTTGGAAAGCGGCTGGCTGACGTCGCACTGAATCGTTATCCGGTACCGTCCTACGAACAATTGAAGCAAAAAATATGTATGCAGCTCGGTGTGCCAGCAGGTTACGGCGTAGTGCTGGGTAACGGTTCTGATGAATTGATTTCGATGATCGCGGTCGCGTGCGCGAAACCGGGTGCGACGATGGTGGTGCCAGTGCCAGCGTTCGTGATGTATTCGTTGTCAGCGCAGTTTGCGGGCGTTAATTTTGTCGGCGTACCGTTGAAAGCAGATTTTTCACTCGATCGTGAAGCGATGTTGTCTGCCATCGCACAACATAAACCGGCTGTGATTTACCTCGCCTATCCGAATAATCCGACTGGCAATTTGTTTGATACCGATGACATGGAGGCGATCATCAATGTCGCGGGCGATTCCGCGCTGGTGGTGGTTGATGAAGCGTATCAGCCATTCGCGCAAGCGAGTTTCATGTCGCGCCTTACGGAGTTCGATAATCTGCTGGTGATGCGCACGGTATCCAAACTGGGCCTAGCGGGAATTCGGCTCGGTTATATGGCGGCGTCTGATGCGTTGTTAAAAGAATTCGACAAGGTGCGCCCACCGTACAATATCAATGTGCTGACTCAAGCGGCAGCGGAATTTGTGCTCGATCACGCTGAGATACTGGATCAACAGGCTGCGGCGTTGCGTGCTGAACGCGACGCGCTGGCCACTGCGCTGGCGGCGCTGCCCGGCATTACGGTTTTCCCGTCGGCGGCGAATTTCCTACTGGTGCGCGTGCAGAATATAGGCAAAAATGCTACTGAAGTATTCGATCGGCTCATCGAACGCAAAATCCTGATCAAAAATGTGGGTAAAATGCATCCATTACTGGATAATTGTCTGCGTATCACCGTTAGCACGCCAGAAGAAAACCGATTGTTTCTCGACGCTTTCAGCGCCTCGTTGACAGCATAATTCCTGCCACGCAATCTCGACCATAGTTGATCATGCCCATTTCTCGCACTGCCGAAATCGCCCGCAATACCAACGAGACGCAGATTCGCGTCGCGATTAATCTCGATGGTACCGGTAAGCAAAAGCTAAATACCGGCGTGCCGTTTCTTGACCACATGCTGGATCAAATTGCGCGCCACGGTCTGATCGATCTGGACGTCGAGGCGATTGGCGATCTGCATATTGATGCGCATCATACGGTGGAAGATGTCGGCATCACGCTCGGCCAAGCATTTGCGAAGGCGATCGGCGACAAAAAGGGAATTCGTCGTTATGGTCATGCGTATGTGCCGCTCGATGAAGCGCTGTCACGCGTCGTGATCGATTTTTCGGGACGTCCAGGACTTGAATATCACGTCCCGTTTACACGCTCGATGATCGGTACTTTCGATGTCGATCTGGCGCACGAATTTTTCCAAGGCTTCGTCAATCACGCGCTGGTCAGCGTACACATTGATAATCTGCGCGGCGATAACGCGCATCATCAATGCGAAACGGTATTCAAGGCGTTTGGCCGCGCATTGCGGATGGCGGCGGAGCTCGATCCCCGTGCGGCAGGCACGATTCCCTCGACCAAAGGCAGCCTGTAGACTGATCGATAGGATGCAGGTGATTTCGCGCGAGTGAATGTGATCATGAACAAAATTGTAGTGGTGGATTACGGCATGGGCAATTTGCGCTCGGTAGCGCAAGCGCTGCGCCACGTCGCGCCAGAAGCTGAGGTGCTGATATCGGGCGACAATGCAGAAATTCGTGCCGCCGATCGCGTGGTGTTGCCAGGGCAGGGCGCGATGCCTGATTGCATGCACTGCCTGCAGGAATCGGGCTTGCGCGATACCGTACTCGAAGCGTCACGTAGTAAACCGTTATTGGGCGTGTGTGTCGGCGAACAGTTATTGTTCGACTGGAGCGAGGAAGGCGATACGCCGGGATTGGGATTGCTGCCGGGTAAAGTCGTGCGCTTTCGCCTCGATCAACAGTTGCAGCAGGATGGTTCGCGTTTCAAGGTGCCACAGATGGGATGGAATCGCGTGAAACAGACGCAACCGCATCCGTTGTGGGAAGGGATCGCCGACGATAGTTATTTTTATTTCGTCCATAGTTATTATGCGGTGCCGGATAACGTCGCGCATATCGCTGGTGAAGCCGACTATGGCGCGAAATTTACCTGCGCAGTGGCGCGCGATAATATCTTTGCGACGCAGTTCCATCCGGAAAAAAGTGCAGCAGCAGGATTGCAGTTGTATCGAAATTTCGTTCATTGGAAACCCTGACCGCATTAGTGATTTCTCGTCATCGCATCACCTTGTTATTTCATCCACCCGACCCACTCATCGATTCCTAGACAAACCATGCTGCTGATACCTGCCATCGACCTCAAAGACGGTCATTGCGTACGCCTCAAGCAAGGCGATATGGACCGCGCCACCGTGTTTTCAGAAGATCCCGCTGAGATGGCGCGTCACTGGCTCGCGCAAGGTGCGCGACGCCTGCATCTCGTGGATTTAAATGGTGCATTCGCCGGCAAGCCGAAAAACGAAGCGGCGGTGAAAGCGATCATTCGCGCAGTGCGCGATTTTGCGATCGATAACGACATCGAGCAAATCCCAGTGCAACTGGGCGGCGGCATCCGTGATCTCGACACCATCGAGCGCTATCTGGATGACGGGCTTTCGTACATCATCATTGGTACTGCGGCGGTCAAGAATCCAGGCTTTCTACACGATGCGTGTAGCGCATTTCCGGGGCAGATCATCGTCGGGCTGGACGCGAAAGATGGCAAGGTGGCGACTGACGGCTGGAGCAAACTATCCGGTCATGAAGTACTCGATCTGGCGAAAAAATTTGAAGATTATGGTTGCGAAGCGATCGTCTATACCGACATCGGCCGTGACGGCATGATGGGTGGCGTCAATATCGAGGCAACCGTAAAATTAGCGCAAAGCATGACGATTCCAGTGATCGCCTCGGGCGGCGTACATGACATCAAGGATGTCGAGGCCTTGTGCGCGGTGCAGAGTGAAGGTATCGAAGGCGTGATCTGCGGCCGCTCGATTTACGAAGGTTCGCTGGATCTGCGTTCCGCGCAGGAGCGTGCAGATACATTGAGCGACCCGCTGGAGCAACCCGAGGAATGACGCTGGCCAAACGCATCATTCCCTGTCTCGATGTGACTGCGGGTCGGGTCGTCAAAGGCATTAATTTCGTCGAACTTCGCGATGCTGGAGATCCGGTCGAGATTGCACGGCGTTATGACGAACAGGGCGCCGATGAAATTACTTTTTTGGATATTACCGCGACCTCCGATCAACGTGATCTGATTCTGCACATCATTGAGGCAGTAGCATCGCAAGTGTTCATCCCCTTGACCGTCGGCGGCGGTGTGCGCGCAGTGGAAGATGTGCGCCGTTTGTTGAATGCCGGTGCCGACAAGGTCAGCATCAATAGCGCCGCAATCACTAATCCGCAACTGGTCGCCGATGCGGCGCGAAAATATGGTTCGCAATGCATCGTGGTGGCGATAGATGCGAAACGCAACGGCGACGATGGCTGGCAAGTGTTTACACATGGCGGCCGCAAGGCGACGGGTCTTGATGTGATCGAATGGGCAAAGAAAATGGAAAGCCTCGGCGTCGGCGAAATTCTGTTGACCAGCATGGATCGTGATGGCACAAAATCTGGTTTTGATCTGGAACTGACGCGCGCGGTGTCTGATGCGGTTCAGGTCCCGGTGATTGCATCCGGTGGTGTCGGCGGCTTGCAGGATTTGGCGAATGGCATCCAGCTCGGACGTGCTGATGCTGTACTGGCCGCGAGTATCTTTCATTATGGTCAGCATACGATTCAAGAAGCGAAACAGTTTATGTCGTCGCAAGGTATTCCAATGAGGCTGGCATGAGTCATCAGACCAAATGGCTGAACGCGATCAAGTGGGATGAGCACGGGTTGGTGCCGGTGATCGCGCAGGAAGCGGATTCTGGTGATGTGCTGATGTTCGCGTGGATGAATCGTGATGCGCTGGCGAAGACCGTGGAGTTGGGTGAGGCGGTGTACTGGAGCCGTTCACGTAAAAAATTGTGGCACAAGGGTGAAGAATCAGGGCATGTGCAAAAGGTGCGTGAGATTCGCCTCGATTGTGATGAAGATGTGATTCTTTTGAAGATTGAACAGGCTGGAAATATTGCTTGTCACACTGGCCGCCACTCGTGTTTCTATCAACGTTTCGATAGCGGAAAAGAAGGTGATTCGAACGGTGGACAGTGGATAGCGGTGGATCCGGTGCTCAAGGATCCCGGCAGCATTTATAAATAATCTGGATTGACGCCGCTGCATTAACGCGGTGCTCGCCAACTGACAATACCATGACCGATACCTTGAAACGCTTGGCCGCAGTAATCGAATCGCGCAAACCCGCGAACGGCGGCGATCCCGACAAATCGTATATCGCGCGTCTGTTCGCTAAAGGTGACGATGCGATTCTGAAAAAAATCGGTGAGGAAGCAACGGAAACCGTGATGGCAGCCAAGGATGTACGTGCGGGGGGCGATAAATCAAAGGTGCTGTATGAATGTGCGGATCTGTGGTTTCACTCGATGATCATGCTTGCGCAATTTGATTTGACACCGCAAGACGTGCTCGATGAACTGGCACGCCGCGAAGGGTTGTCGGGTATTGAGGAAAAAGCCAACCGCAAACTCGAACAACGCGAACAGTCGGAACGTCGGGATTGATCGCAGTGCTCGGGATAGACAATCCGGGCGAGGAGAATATGTTGGACAACTGCATTTTCTGCAAGATCGCGGCAAAACAAATTCCGTCGCGAACGATTTATGAAGACGACGACTTGATCGCGTTTCATGACATTAATCCTGCCGCGCCGGTGCACTTACTGATCGTGCCCAAGCGCCACATTCCGACCTTGTCTGATTGCACACAGGACGATGCGGCACTTCTCGGAAAAATGATGTTGCTGGCACCGCAGTTGGCGCGTGAACAAGGTTGCGATTATCAGCCTGATCCATCGGGAAATGTTGGCAGTGGCGGATACAAAACACAGTTCAATACCGGCCCCGATGGCGGGCAAGAGGTGTACCATCTTCATTTACACGTTATCGGCGGGCCAAAGCCGTGGCGCGGCCAGCGATAATAGCGATCGCATTGAAACATGATGAAATTCCAGCATCCAATTGCTGGAGCGTGAACAACCCGCAAGGAGAACGACATGGGTGGATTGAGCATAGGACATTGGCTGATCGTGTTGCTAGTGGTGGTGTTGATATTTGGCACCAAAAAACTGGGCAATGTCGGCAGCGATCTCGGCAAGGCAGTTAAAGGGTTTAAGGATGGCATGAAGGGTGAAGAGGAAAATTCAGCCGCACGTGTCGAAGCATCGCAAGCCGCGGACAAGGCGACGATTGATGTAGATGCACGTGAAAAAAGCAAAACCTGATTCTGTCGGCATCAAGATGATCGAGCACATAGCCATAATGAAAAGAGCGCTGCGCGCCGATGATTGATTTTGGATTATCTAAGCTGGCGTTGATCGGTGTCGTCGCGCTGGTGGTCATCGGTCCTGAGAAGCTGCCGAAGGTGGCGCGCATGGCGGGCTCGTTATTCGGACGAGCACAGCGTTATCTGAACGAGATCAAAGCAGAAGTCAGTCGCGAGATCGAGCTGGAGGAATTACGCAAGATGCAGCAGGACGTGCATGAAGCGGCCAACAGCATCGGCAAGAGTATTGCGCAAGGTATCGATGACGTGAAAAGTGATGTGACGACAGCATGGAGCGACGCCGATCATCAGCCTTTCGATACTGAAAAATCGTCGCAGTCGATGTCGCAAATGAAGGACAAAGCGCGCGATTTTCGTCGCAAGAAGCTGGCACGCACGTCGGCTATTCCCCATTGGTACAAACAACAAAATGGACATCGTATGAATGTGGTGTCCGCTGCCGCGCGGGTCGCGAAATACCGTCCGTCTTCTGCTCGCAAGTCGGCGCGCTTTTTCTAGTAATATTTCATGGCCGACGATACCGAACGCAGCGCGCAAGAAACTTTCATCTCGCATCTGATTGAACTGCGAAGCCGCATCGTGAAATCAACGATGGGCGTGTTGATTATTTTCTGCCTCATCTATTTTATTTGGCCAGGCCCATCCGCGATTTACGATTTTCTCGCACAACCGATGCTGCACGCATTGCCGCCCGGTTCGAGAATGATTGCAACCGGCGTCACCACACCGTTTCTGATCCCGATGAAATTGGCATTTTTGGCGGCACTGTTGATCTCATTGCCGTGGGTGCTGTATCAAGCATGGGCATTCATTGCCCCCGGCTTGTATGTGCACGAAAAAAAGCTGGTGGCACCACTGGTGATTTCTTCTTCAGTATTGTTCATCACTGGTACAGCGTTTTGCTATTTCTTTGTGTTCGGCAAGGTGTTCGGTTTCATCAACCACATCGCGCCGGTATCCATTGAAGTCATGCCCGATATCGAAAATTATTTTGATTTCGTGATGGCGATGTGCCTCGCATTTGGTGTCGCGTTTGAGGTGCCGGTGGTGGTCGCTGTGCTGGTTCGGATGGGATGGGTTAGCGTGAAAACACTGAAAGAAATTCGCGCTTATGTGATCGTCGGCGCTTTTGTGGTGGCCGCGATTGTGACGCCGCCGGATATCGGCAGCCAGTTATTCTTGGCTGGAGCAATGTGTCTGTTATTTGAAATCGGTCTTTTGGTGGCGCCGTGGTTCGCGAAAGCGACGCAAGCGCCTGAAGCTTCCGACTGATTTTTTTGTTGTACCGTGACGCGCATCGACTCTGCGCATCACGGTCATTCCTGCGTTACTCCGGATTTTCGTGCTGCGGCTTGGGTCGCTTGCCAACTATGATCTCGACGATAGTTTGCTGCGCTTTACGCAGCACCGTCACCTTCGCTTTGTTACCCGGCGTTAGTTGAGCAATCAGCTTCAGCATATCAGTGGTGTCGTTGATCGGTTTGCCATCAACCGCCATCAGAATGTCTCCCGGTTTGATGCCGGCCTTGTCTGCTGGCCCACCTCTGACGACAGCAGCAATAATCGCGCCGGTTCGCGTCGTGAGGCCGAAGCTTTCAGCCAGCTCGGGCGTGATGTCTTGCGGCTCGACGCCGATCCAACCACGCGTGACTTGTCCGGTCTTGATGATGGATTCCATCACCATCTGAACGGTCGCCACCGGAATCGCGAAGCCGATACCGAGCGAGCCACCGCTGCGCGAGTAAATCGCGGTATTGATACCCAGTAGATTGCCGTGAGTATCAATCAATGCGCCACCCGAATTTCCAGGATTGATCGCGGCATCGGTTTGAATGAAATCCTCGAAAGTGTTGATGCCGAGATGATTGCGGCCAACCGCCGATACGATACCCATCGTCACCGTTTGTCCGACGCCGAATGGGTTACCGATTGCGAGTACGACATCGCCGACCATTGCTTGATCAGAATGCCCGAGCGTGATCGCCGGTAAATTCGGCAAATCGATTTTGATCATCGCGAGATCGGTATCGGGATCGACACCGACTACTTTGGCTGACGCCTTGCGGCCATCGGCCAATGCTACTTCGATTTGATCCGCTGATTCGACCACGTGATTATTGGTCAGAATATAGCCTTGCGCGCTGACGATAACGCCTGATCCGAGACTGAACTGACGTTCCTCCTGATCTTCCATTTGGTCGCCGAAAAAGCGGCGGAAAAATGGGTCGTTCATCATCGAATTTTGCGGCAGTTGTGCTTCCTTGGTGGTGAAAATATTTACCACCGACGGCATCGCGCGCTTCGCTGCGTCGCGATACGAAACTTGTGCCGAGGTCGCATTGGCAGGTGCTTCCAGCATTGGTACCGTAGTGGAGGTCACTTGGTGAGAATGGGTTTTGTCGAGTGCACGATTAGCCCATTCCGGTTTCAAGGTCGCTACAATGAACCACAGTGCCAAGATGACCGTGACGGTCTGTGCAAATAATAACCAAAGACGTCGCATAAAAAGAATTGAAATAGAAGGATGAAAAGATGAAAGAGGAATTCGTCAGCAGAGATGACCTAGCCGATTTTCTGGCACAGACGCTCGATATTACCCGTTTTCACGATTATTGCCCAAACGGGCTTCAGGTTCAGGGTCGCCAGAAGATCACACGGATTGTCAGTGGCGTGACCGCAAGCCTAGCATTAATCGAAGCTGCGGTAGATTTGCAGGCGGATGCGATTTTGGTTCACCACGGCTATTTCTGGCGCGGCGAAGATGCGTGCGTCGTTGGCCAGAAACAGCGGCGTCTGAAATTATTGCTGGAGCATGACATTAATTTGTTTGCCTATCATCTGCCGCTGGACATGCATCCCGAATGGGGCAACAACGCGCAACTCGCGCAGCACCTTGGCTTACGTGCAGAAGGACGCTTCGGTGACGACGATCTCGGCTGGTGGGGGCGCACGTCGGATCCGGCGCTGCAAACAATCGGTGATTTGGTGCATTTGATTGAAACTCGTTTGCACCGAACCCCGTTATTAATTGGCGACGCCAGTCATCGGTTGGGGCGAATCGCGTGGTGCACTGGTGCCGCGCAGAATTTACTGGAGCAAGCGATTGCCGCTGGCGCGAGTGTTTATCTGAGTGGTGAAATTTCTGAGCCCACTGTGCATCTAGCGCGTGAATCGGACGTCGCTTATATCGCGTGCGGTCATCATGCGACCGAACGCTATGGCGTGCAAGCGCTGGGCGCCCATCTGGCTCAGCAGTTCGGTATCCAGCATCATTTCATCGATATTCCCAATCCGGTGTGACGGGAATTGTTAATTGTGATGAGAGGGCACTATTTGCATTGGTAAATTATGTGCCGTTGTATCATGTGCCGCAGTCGCAGAGGGATTGCGGCACTGGAAAAATAGAATAAACAACGATGCCGCCTTACGCCGCTACCTCCTCAATCAACATCGTGCTCGTCGAAGACGATGCGGTGACGCGTCGCGTGTTATCGGTGGCAATCGAATCGGAGCCCACATTCCGATTGATGGCAGCGCTGGATTGCGTAAGCGCCGCAGTGCAATGGTTGCAAACTCATCAGGCCGATGTGTTACTGACGGATTTAGGTTTGCCGGACGGTTCGGGCATCGACGTGATTCTGGCATGCGCGCAACACAATCCGAATTGCGACATGATGGTGATCACCGCATCGAGCGATGAGGAAAACGTGTTGTCTAGTATCGAGGCGGGCGCGACTGGTTATGTGTTGAAAGATGCGGGGCGGCTTGATATCGTTCGCGCCATTACGGATTTGCGTGCTGGCGGTGCGCCGATGAGTCCGACCATTGCGCGGATGGTGTTGTCTCGTGTTCGTGGCGAAAAGAAAAATGTGCCGGCAACACCGGTTTCCAGCGTGCCTGATTTGATGGCGCTGACCAAGCGCGAGGCCACGATACTTGATTTGATTGCGCGCGGCGATAGTTATGGTCAAGTCGCGAAATTGCTGTCGGTGTCGGTTGGCACCGTGCAAACGCATATCAAAAATATTTACGGCAAGCTATCGGTTCACTCTCGTGGAGAAGCGGTGTTCGAAGCGCATCGTCGCGGCTTGCTTCAATTAGGCGACTCCGTCGTCAAAAACTAAAGCGCCCCTTCGCCTTTCGGCGAGCGGGCTGCAAAAGTGGAGTTACTTGCGGCTTAATGCATCTCTTATTTCGCGTAGCAGCACGATGTCTTCTGGCGTTGCGGCTGGAGCGGGTGCCGCCTCGGGTTCATTCCGTTTTGCGCGATTAATCAGACGCACCATCTGAAAAATAATAAACGCAAGAATCAAAAAATTAATCGCGACAGTGATGAAGCTGCCATATGCAAACACTGCGCCCGCCTGTTTTGCTTGTGCCAGCGTTTGATCCATTCCCTGGTGATTAAGGGGAATGTAGTAATTCGAAAAATCGAGTCCTCCCAGCACTTTTCCGACCAGAGGCATGATGATATCTTGCACTAGTGAATCGATGATTTTGCCGAATGCGCCGCCGATAATCACTGCGACTGCGAGATCGATCACATTGCCTTTGACGGCAAATGATTTGAATTCCTGCATCATGCCCATAATGTTTTCCTCCAGCGAGAATAAGTGAATACGTTAAAATAATGTTTTCCTCCAGCGAGAATAAGTGAATACGTTAAAATTTCTGAAAATGTGTGCGGATAAAAACGGTCTTTATCTGCTGCACAGACAGCCGCGTTAAGGCGGGGGAGTCACAACCGCCGCCATCTTATATCGATTTATCAGCACGCGGCGAAATTCTGTCGTGCGCATATTCCAGCGCAAAACCATCCGTTTTTCCTTGTATTGAGCTCGCATTGTAGAGGGCGCTTTAAAACAAACGTTGGCTAAGATATAATCTAGGGTTTCGAGAAGTTCCATGCAGATTTCGCATTTTGACTGATTGGGGTTGGTATGAGTAACGAAAAGCAGCAGGTCGATTCTGGTCGGCGCGGCTTGCTCGTCGCAACATGTGCGGTGGGTGGTGTGGCCGGATTGACCACGGCGGGAGCCTTGGTATCCACTTTTCAACCGTCTGAACGCGCGAAAGCTGCCGGTGCGCCGGTGGATGTGGATATTTCAGATTTGGCGATGGGGCAGATGAAGACCGTTGAATGGCGCGGAAAGCCAGTATGGATTCTGAAGCGTACACCGGAAATGCTGAAGGATCTGCCTAGTAACGATCCAGAACTGGCTGACCCTGATTCCAAGCGCACGCAATTTTCGACGACGCCGGAATATGCGATGAACGAATATCGGTCGATCAAACCAGAAATTCTGGTGGTGGTCGGAATCTGTAGTCATCTGGGCTGCTCGCCGACGCCGAAATTCCAGACTGGACCGCAACCGTCGCTCCCTGAGAACTGGGACGGCGGCTTTTTATGCCCGTGCCACGGTTCTACTTTTGATTTGGCGGGTCGCGTATATAAGAACAAACCTGCACCTGATAACTTGGAAGTGCCACGTTATATGTATGTCGGCGACACCAAGCTGGTGATCGGTAAAGACGAGAAAGGCGAGGCGTAATCATGGCATTTGTCGAGAAAAAACTACCGGACGATGCGCCGGTTGCGGCCAAAGCGCTGAACTGGGTTGATTCCCGTTTTCCACTTTCTAAGTTGTGGAATGATCAGTGGGGTCAATACTACGCGCCGAAGAATTTCAATTTTTGGTACATCTTCGGCTCGCTTGCGATGCTGGTGTTGGTGATCCAGATCGTCACTGGTATTTTTCTGGTGATGCATTACAAGCCGGATGCAACGCTGGCGTTTGCTTCAGTCGAATACATCATGCGCGATGTGCCGTGGGGCTGGTTGGTGCGTTACATGCACTCGACCGGCGCATCGGCGTTTTTCATCATCGTCTATTTGCATATGACGCGCGGGCTGTTGTACGGCTCTTATCGCAAGCCGCGTGAGTTGATCTGGCTGTTCGGCGTCGGGATTTTCCTGTGCCTGATGGGCGAAGCGTTCTTCGGTTATCTGCTGCCTTGGGGGCAAATGTCTTATTGGGGCGCGCAGGTGATCGTCAATCTGTTTGGTGCGATTCCGTTTATCGGACCTGATCTGTCATTGTGGATTCGTGGCGATTATGTGGTGTCCGATGCGACATTGAATCGTTTCTTCTCGTTCCACGTGATTGCAATCCCGCTGGTATTGCTGGGCTTGGTCGTCGCGCATCTGATCGCATTGCATGAAGTGGGCTCTAATAATCCCGATGGAATTGAAGTCAAGGAGAACTTGGGTCCTGACGGACATCCGCTGGATTCGATTCCTTCACATCCGTACTACACGGTACATGACCTGTTTGGCGTCAGCATATTCTTGGTCATTTTCAGTGCAATCATTTTCTTTGCGCCGGAGATGGGCGGTTACTTCCTCGAATATAACAACTTCATTCCAGCGGACTCGCTGAAAACGCCGTTGCATATCGCACCGGTATGGTATTTCACGCCGTTCTATTCGATCCTGCGCGCAACTACCACCGATTTTGTCTATTGGCTGATGGCAGGCGTCGCCGGTTATGTCGCGTTGATCTTCCTGAAATCCAGACTCAGCAGCATTTGGAAAATGGCAGCGGCGGTGATCGGGCTGGCTGTCCTCGCTGGTATGTTCGTGCTCGATGCTAAGTTCTGGGGTGTGGTTCTGATGGGAACATCGGTGATGATTTTGGCTGGCTTGCCGTGGCTGGATCATTCGCCGGTCAAATCGATTCGCTATCGCCCGGATTGGCATTTGTATGTCTATATCGGATTTTTCATCGTGTTCGTCATCCTCGGCTATCTCGGAATTCAACCACCGAGCGAGGGCAAGAATCTGGTTGCAAAAATCTGCACTTTCCTCTATTTCGGTTTCTTCCTGCTGATGCCGTGGTGGAGCGCGATGGGTACCTGCAAGCCGGTGCCGAATCGCGTCACGTTTCATCCGCACTAGGCCGAGGGACAAAAAATGACATTGTTAAAAAAACTGATAACGGCGTTGGTGTTTGTGCCATTGGTGGCGGCGGCAAGTGAAGGCGGCTATCCGCTCGATCATGTACAAAATCGCACTACCGATATGGCATCACTGCAAAATGGCGCCAAGCTGTTTGTGAATTACTGCCTCAACTGCCACTCCGCATCTGCGATGCGGTATAACCGTTTGCGCGACATCGGGCTATCGGAAGATCAGATCAAAAACAACTTGTTGTTTACCGGCGAAAAAACCGGTGATCTGATGAAAGTATCGATGACGGCCAAGGACGGCAAGGAATGGTTCGGTGCTCCACCGCCTGATCTGTCGGTGATCGCGCGTGCGAAGGCATCGGAAGCCGGTTCCGGCCCTGACTGGCTTTATACCTATCTGCGGACTTTCTATCGCGACGACAGCCGTCCTACTGGATGGAACAATATGGTGTTTCCGAATGTCGGAATGCCTCATGTATTGTGGGAATTGCAGGGTGTGCGCGATGCGAAATTCGTCGAGCAGGATGATCCTCACGAAGAAGGCCGGAAGGTTAATACTTTCGTCGGCTTCGAGCAGGTCAAACCGGGCAAGCTGTCTACGCTCGAATACGACAATCAGGTCACTGATCTGGTCAACTATCTCGAATGGATGTCCGAACCGATCCAGAATACGCGCAAGCGTCTGGGTGTAATCGTGCTGTTGTACTTAGCGTTCTTTTCGTTGCTGGCATGGCGCTTGAACGCGTCGTACTGGAAAGACGTCAAGTAAATCTTGTCCGCATATGCGGGCGCTTGTTTCGGGGTGAGCCGTTATGCGTCTCACCCTCTTTGCTTCTAAGGAACTATAAAAAATGATGGTTCTCTACTCCGGCACGACCTGCCCTTTTTCTCAACGCTGCCGTTTGGTGTTGTTCGAAAAAGGCATGGATTTCGAAGTGCGTGATGTTGACCTTTTTAACAAACCTGAAGATATTTCAGTGATGAACCCGTACGGCCAGGTTCCTATTCTGGTTGAGCGTGATCTGATTCTTTATGAATCTAATATCATCAATGAATATATTGACGAACGTTTCCCGCATCCTCAACTGATGCCGGCTGATCCATTGATGCGCGCACGTGCGCGGTTGATGCTGTTTAATTTCGAAAAAGAATTGTTCGTTCACGTCCATTCACTGGAAAATGACAAGTCTAAAGGCGCGGAAAAAGCGCACGAGAAAGCCCGTGCGGAAATTCGTGATCGTTTGACGACGATGGCACCGCTGTTTTTGAAAAACAAATACATGCTGGGCGAAGAGTTTTCGATGCTGGATGTCGCGATTGCACCATTGCTGTGGCGTTTAGATCATTACGGGATCGAGTTATCGAAAATGGCTGCACCGTTAATGAAATATGCGGAAAGAATTTTTTCCCGCCCCGCCTATATCGAAGCGCTGACGCCTTCCGAGAAAGTCATGCGTCGCTAAGGTGTTTTGTGATGCCGGTGCAGTTTGCTTACCGTCGATGATTCGTTGATAAGGATCAAATAGGGTGGCAAGGTGCCGGCTCTCCGGCCTGCCCGGTGGCAGAATATTCATCCATCGGCCAACATTTTATGCCCGAAACTTCAACCAAACCATATTTGCTGCGTGCCATTTACGAATGGTGTACCGATAACGGCTACACCCCGTATCTGGCGGCGATGGCCGATAGTCACGCTCAAGTGCCGCGCGAGTTTGTCAAAAACGGCGAGATCGTGCTCAACATCAGTTTCAGTGCGACCAGCGGCTTGAAAATGGATAATGACATGATTCATTTTCATGCGCGCTTCGGTGGCGTGTCGCGTGAAATTGTGGTGCCGGTCGATAACGTGCTGGCGATCTATGCGCGTGAAAATGGCCAAGGCATGGCGTTTGAAGCGTCAAAACCAACCGCATCGAATGGCAAGGAACAGTTGGGGTTGGCGGATGGAGATAATGCCAGCACGACGGCGGGGCCAGCACTGGCGGCAGTGCCTTCGATGCCGCAAGCAAAAAAAATGAGTGATGATTCAACGGATGATGATCCTGAGCCACCAAAAAAAGGTGACCGTCCGACACTCACGCGTATCAAATAAGGTAGAATACGCAACTTCAAGTTTTGCCGACTTAGCTCATCTGGTAGAGCACCTGACTTGTAATCAGGGGGTGGCGGGTTCAAGTCCTGCAGTCGGCACCATTCATTCAATAAAAAAGCCCGACTCACAAGGTCGGGCTTTTTTATTGCTGATGGCGCAGCGTTGCTGCGGTTCGCAACGGCTGTCTGTGATGATGCGCTGTCTCGCTGATACCCATTTGGCGCATGTGTTGCATTTGCGCGCGCAGCACTTCGGCGATCACATCAAAGCTGGCGCCCGCCTCGCGCATTGCGCGAGCAAGGTTCAGACGGTATTCAACGGAAGCGTGGTCAGTGGTATTCATGGCGCGCCTTCAGAATGGAGTGTTGGCATTTTGCCTGACTGATTCCCACTTGCCATCCCACATTTATGGGAAATTGACCGGCATCACAAAAATCTCCACTTCACGCAGAGTAATTGCTTTGCGTCATAACTTTTTTCTACCAAGTTCTTACAATTCATATATCGATCTGAAATGGAGTAAGAAACATGGGTGGCTCTCGATACAACCGTATTCGTCTCAAGCCTACGCTGATGCAGCGCATCATGGATGTGATTCGGCGACGCGGAGCTGATTGACTGTGATCGCCTCTCCGCAGTTGGTCTATAGCGTTTTTAGGTCTTCCCATTAAGCGAATTTTTGTAGTTCAACTTCAAGGGGTATGTCATGGGCACCATTCTGTTGGTTATTTTGATTCTCGCACTTATTGGTGTCTTTCCAGCGTGGCCGCATAGCCGAAAATGGGGATATGGCCCCAGCGGAATTACCGGATTGATCGTCATTGTTTTGATCATCCTGCTGCTGATGGGGAGGATCTAAATTCCGTACGTCGGCTAGCATATAGCGCAAATAAACTGAAGCAAATCAGTGGCAAGCGACGCCGGACATTTTGCAACAATGTCCGGCGTTTGTGCGTAGTGTCGTAGAATCTAAACTTCCATGCTGTATTCGCATCCAATAGTTCACGTCTAGGCTATTAAAAAGAAATCGCGATGACATTTTTGTGCGCCACTGTCACTGGTGCCGTGTTGTATCGAGACTGACATGTGGTCGCGCATTTCACGATTCAGTTCATTCACAATCATTCAAAGAAAGAAGCGTCAGAATTGAAATCCGGCCGAAAATCGCAACGTGATCACATACTCGACTTCAAAAACAAACTGACGGCCGGCAATTCTTCGGTTCGCCGGGGGGATGAAGAATCCCCATTACGCGGAGAACTATTCAGTGCGTTGCAGATGGAGCAGCATGGGCGCATCTTAGCCAACGCACACAAGCTCGGAAACGGCCGTGGTCCCGATCAGCTATTGTCGCGCCTCGCGGACAATGAAAATGTCATCGTCGAAGCCTGTAACCAATTAACTGTCGCGATCAAGGCGGGACGCCAAGTTGCGCCTGCGGCGGAATGGCTGCTGGATAATTTCTATCTGATTGAAGAGCAGATCAGTACTGCCAAACGGCATCTTCCAAAAGATTACAGCAAAGAGTTACCGCGCTTGTTGCGCGGAACGTCTGCTGGTCGCCCGCGAGTTTACGACATTGCACTCGAAACGATTTCGCATGGCGATGGACGCGTCGATCCTGAAAGTCTCAGTCGCTTCGTCGCCGCTTATCAGCAAGTCACGACCCTCAAACTCGGTGAGCTGTGGGCGATTCCGATCATGTTGCGGCTGGCATTAATTGAAAATCTGCGACGCGTCGCGGCACGTTTGTCGATCACTTCTGCCAATCGGGATCTGGCCTGTGAATGGGCAGATGAAATGATCGAGACTGCTGAGCAGGATCCGAGCGAATTGATCTTGCTGGTCGCCGATATGGCGCGCTCTGAGCCGCCGATGGATAGTTCGTTCGTTGCTGAACTGGTGCGGCGCTTGCAGGGCCAAAACCCGGCATTGACGTTGCCGCTGACGTGGTTAGCGCAGCGACTGGCAGAGTCTGGGCAGACTATCGAAAATTTGGTTCAATTCGAATCACAGCAGCAGGCAGCAGATCAAGTCTCGATCAGCAATAGTATTGGTAGTTTGCGTTTTCTCAGTGGGATGGATTGGCGCGAATTTGTCGAAACAATGAGTACCGTGGTTCATGTGCTGCGCAGAGATCCCGCCGATGTTTACACGCGGATGGATTTTGCTACTCGTGATCACTACCGACATGTGATCGAAGAAATTGCCAAGCGAAGCTCGCTGTCTGAAGTAGAAGTTGCCGAGCATGCGCTTGCACTCGCCACACGTAACGCTACCTCGCGCGGCGCCGAAGATCGCAGTGCGCATGTCGGCTATTTCCTGATCGGAAAAGGCTTGCCTGAATTGGAGCAGGCCGCCTCCTATCAATTATCGGCGCGTGAAATGTGGCAGCGTGCTGGCCGCAAAGCGCCATTATGTATTTACCTTGGCAGCATATTTTTTCTGACGCTGGCGGCGACTGGCGGCATTGTCGCCAAAGCCTGGTTGGATGGCGTAGACGGCTGGATGCTGGCGCTGGTAACGCTTGTTTCGCTGATTGCCACGAGTCAGTTCGCGCTGTCGATGGTGAATTGGTTGGCGACGTTATTGACCGTCCCGCGTCCATTGCCACGGATGGATTTTTCGGAAGGCATTCCGCTTGACTCTCGCACGTTGGTGGTGGTTCCCACCATGCTATTCACCAAACACAATATTGATAGCTTGGCCGAGGCGCTTGAGGTGCGTTATCTGGCTAACCGCGATCCCAATTTGCGCTTTTGCTTGTTGACTGATTTTGGTGATGCGAACCAAGAAGCGCTGCCGGATGATCAAGGTTTGCTGGCGCATGCGCAGAAAAATATCAAGGAGCTCAATGAAAAATACCACGGCACCCAAGGTGATAATTTCATTCTGTTGCATCGTCCTCGTCGCTGGAATGCGCGCGAAAAGAAATGGATGGGATATGAGCGTAAACGCGGCAAATTGTCTGATCTCAATGCATTTCTGCGCGGCGGTGCGGCGGATGCATTCTCGCTAGTTGTCGGTAATACGGAAGGGCTGAGTAATGTCCGATATGTGATCACACTCGATACCGATACCGAATTGCCGCGCGACACCGCACGCCAATTTATCGCGACGATGGCGCATCCGTTGAATCGACCACGGTTCGATGAAAAATGCCAGCGTGTCAGTGAAGGGTACGGAATTTTGCAGCCACGCGTTGCGGTCAGCCTGCCGCGTGCGGAGGCATCGCGTTACGAGCTGTTATGCGGTGGTGAAGTCGGCATCGACCCTTATACTCGTACCGTTTCCGATGTCTATCAAGATGTCTTCGGCGAAGGTTCATTCATCGGTAAAGGTATTTACGACGTCGATGTATTCGAACAAGCATTGCGTGGACGCTTACCGGAAAACCGTATTCTCAGTCACGATTTGCTCGAAGGTTGTTATGCGCGGGCTGGCTTGTTGAGCGATGTGCAGCTTTATGAAGCATATCCCGCGCGCTACTGCGATGATGTCAGTCGACGTCACCGCTGGGTGCGTGGCGATTGGCAAATTGCATCATGGCTATTGTCGAGCGTTCCCAGCGTGCGCGATGCAACGACGGGCAAGATCGTTCGTCGTCGTAATCCGCTGTCAGCACTGTCGCGCTGGAAGCTGTTCGATAATTTGCGGCGTAGCGTAGTCCCGTTAGCGTTGACGGTGTTTCTCGTCATGGGCTGGACGGTGTTGTCGTCCGCGTGGTTCTGGACCGCAGTCATGCTCGGGATTTTATTAATTCCAGCCGCATGCGCGTTTCTGTTGAACTTGGTGCGCAAACCTGCAGATGTGCTGCTGAGTCAGCATTTTTCGGCATTGATGCGCTCCGCTATCCAGCATTTTAATCATGCTGCGTTAACGCTCATTTTCATGCCGTATGAGGCATGGTTCAATCTCGATGCGATTATCCGTACGCAATGGCGTGTCATGATTTCGCGTCGCAGAATGCTGGAATGGAATCCATCGAGCGAAGTGAGTCGTAAATCCGGCAATAGCTTGGGCGCGTATTACCGTTCGATGTGGATCGCGCCGGTAGTCGCGTTTGCGACTTCCGCCTATATGATCGTCAATCGTCCGCTGGCATTGGGAACTGCACTGCCGATCATCTTTCTGTGGTGGTCATCACCGATTATTGCGCACTGGATTAGTCGCCCGATTGCGCGTCGCTCGGCTCGCTTGTCGCAAGAACAGACACGTTTTCTGAAAACTTTGTCGCGCAAAACATGGTTGTTTTTTGAAACCTATGTGGGTCCAGATGACAATTGGCTGCCACCGGATAACGTACAAGAACAACCGGTAGCGGTGATCGCACGGCGCACCTCGCCGACTAACATAGGGCTGTCGTTGTTGGCCAATCTTGCCGCTTACGATTTCGGCTATATTCCTGCCGGTAAATTAATCGAGCGCACTCGAAATACGTTACGGACGATGGCTGCGCTGGAACGTTATCAGGGACATTTCTACAACTGGTACGACACCCAAAGTCTGACGCCGTTGCAACCGGTGTATGTCTCCGCAGTTGATAGTGGCAATTTGGCTGGCCATTTGCTGACGCTTCGTCCCGGCCTGACGGGCTTGCTCGATCGGCCGATTTTCGAACCCCAAATTTTTTCTGGGATTTGCGACACCTATAAAATTCTGCGCGATATCGCTGGTGATAAATCATCGGCAGCACTGCGCCAGCTCGATCAGGATATTGAGGTCGCTTGTCAGTCCGCGCCTGCATCGTTGATGGTGATCCATGATTGTCTGGAGCGTTTGAACCATTGCGCCGTCAATTTTGTTTCCAGTCTTGATAGTGCTGTGGCGCTCGATGAGCCAGTCAGGCAATGGGCGCACGCACTAGAAGTTCAGTGTCGTGAGGCGCTTAATGAATTGAGCTTGCTGGCACCATGGACCAAGCTACTGGCACCAGCCGAATGGCTACCTGATTTTCCACGGCTGGCAGAAATTCCAACGCTGCGACAACTGGCGCAACTCCATGCACGTTTGGCGTCAACGCTGCAATCGCAGATGGCGGAAGGCCCTGACGCCAACGCGACACAGCGTGCTGCCACTCTGGATAAATTAGTATCCGAAGGTAGCCGCCGCGCGGCCGAACGAATTTTGCTGATCGATCAACTCGCGTTGCAATGCGAAGAGTTCGCGCATATGGAATACGATTTCCTCTACGATCCGGCGACGCATCTGCTGGCGATTGGCTACAACGTGAGTGACCGCCGGCGCGATGCTAGTTGCTATGATCTGTTGGCATCCGAGGCAAGGCTGTCGACGTTTGTCGCGATCGCGCAAGGGCAGTTGCCGCAAGAGAGCTGGTTCGCTCTCGGGCGTCAGCTCACGGTCGCTGGTGGCGAACCGATTCTGTTGTCGTGGAGCGGCTCGATGTTCGAATATCTGATGCCGTTGTTGGTGATGCCGACGTTTGAAAATACCTTGCTTGATCAAACCTATCATTCGGCAGTAGCGCGTCAGATCGCGTATGGCGCACAACGCAATGTGCCGTGGGGAATTTCCGAGTCCGGCTACAACCTGTTCGATGCCAGTCTCAATTATCAATATCGTGCGTTTGGCGTGCCAGGCCTCGGCTTCAAGCGTGGTCTCGGCGACGATTTGGTGATCGCTCCCTATGCCTCGGTGATGGCATTGATGGTGGCGCCTGAAAAGGCATGTGCCAATCTATTGCAATTAGCCGCGCAAGGCTTTGCCGGAAAATTTGGCTTTTATGAGGCGATCGATTACACGCCGTCACGTTTGCCGCGCGGACAAAATAACGCGTTGATCCGTTCATTCATGGCGCATCATCAGGGAATGAGTTTTCTGTCGCTGGCGTATCTGCTGCTCGATCGTCCGATGCAAAAGCGTTTTGAGTCGGATCCGCTGTTTCAAGCGACGATGTCGCTGTTGTAT
>CAJDWW010000009.1_pt1 | contig 21528 bp, 20 predicted proteins | sample 7391721 | NCBI WGS metagenome assembly CAJDWW01 (sample SAMEA7055731, study PRJEB34461) | soil metagenome | biome: terrestrial ecosystem; feature: Peninsula; material: soil | place: Antarctica | collected 2016
GTACCGATAAGCGCTTCACCAGCCGCCAGTTGGCCATCGACATAAGGACGATGGATATAATCTGGTCGAGTCAAGCGACCAACGAAAGGCATCAGCGCAGCAGGAACATAGCCAAACAGTTCGATGCCATCACTCGCATTGAACGCATGCAACATGCCGTCATTGGCGCCAACATAGACGACGGCAGAACGCGTTTTATAGCGATCAAGAAAATTCTGATATCCAGTCCCACGCATACTCAACGATGGCGCTGCGACATATAGCGCGTTGCTGTTCACGATATCGCCTAATACGCGGTCACGCGTACGGAAAATACCGCGTAAATTTCCCTGCTCCTGAGTTCGCTCTCCTCTCAGGTACGCCATACGTGCCGCACCCAATCCATCCGGCTCACCATCGTCAGCTGAAGTATCGAGCATGGTTTTTTGCGCATTGCTCAACGCTTCCCATTTGAATTCTATGGTCTGCAGCGATGCATCATCCATCAAACGCGAGGTGTATAGATGCCGTGTCGCGGGCGAGGGTTGCGCCGCTTTGCCATTGATGCCAGTTAGAATTTCGGCTGCGTCCCATTCGATGATCGAAGCGATACCAACATTGTCGCGTTGTTCATTCAGCGTCAACTTTCGTTTTTTCAGACTACCGCTCCACGTTGCCGGATCAAATCCTGGCTGGTAGACGTAAGCGCCGGTCTGCGACACTTGGCTGGACGATGACGCCACTCCAGCCATCGTGCCGCTTTGATCCGAGATGCTGGCGAAAATGTTGCGTATCGACTGGATCAACGCGTTCGGCTGGCTGGCTAAAAAATAGTTACTGGGTGCGTCATCAGCACGAGATGACCATTCGCGGTTGCTGCGCATGGATTTGCCATCCGAGTCAGCGGTAATGAACGGATTGCCATCCCCGTTGATGTCATTGAATCCACCATATTTCGCGGCTAGATAAAGCTGGCTATCACGAGGTTTCAATACTCGGTTATTACCATCGATCAAACCATTTCCACCTTCATCCACATCAATCGCGAAAGTCTTCACACGTGTCGGTTTGTCTAACCGGATATCATGTGTGTTCGCCCAGTAAGCAAGGCCAGCAATGTAGTAAGTACCGTGGCCATTCGCCCCGGTATCTTGAAGCTCAAGATCGGCCAGATTCGTGCGCGGCGACACGTTGCCGTATGCGCCGCTCGTATCCACTTCCATTTCACCGACTTTATGCGTCCAGTAGCTCACATCCAGTTCAGGTGTTTTACCGCTGACCACTGGCTCGATGGAACGTGTTGAATCATTGGCCGGGCCATCATCACCAATCGTGACACGCTGGTTACCAGGCACGAAGCGATCCCAATGCGTGTTGACATCGGCAATCGTCACAATCACATTTTTCTGACAACTGGCAATGATAGGATCCACCCAGTTCTGAACTACTGGAAACCCCTCTTTCATTGAGTCGCCAATATTGCTGGATGCGTCTGGTGTCGGCTGTTTCCCCTGCAGATAGCGAATAGCCTCGTAATACATTTCACTCAGCGGATCGAAGGTTTTGTATACCCCGGAGCGGCCGAATTTGTTGAGGTAATTGATGACGCCGCTATTCCCTGTGGTGCTGACTGAATTATCAGCATAATCAGGGTCTGGATAAAAAATACCTGTCGTGGAATCCCATTCCGGCTGATCATTAGGTGCCTCGTCCAAAGTCGGCGCTTCCCGCTTCACCGCACCGACATATTTGATTGGTGCGCGCAACACGCCACCATAACGAGATGCGGCATCATCCAGTAAATACCCAATCACGCCATAACGCATTTTTGATGCGTGACGCTGGATCTCGCCCACCGGTTTGTAATGACTGCCATACCTCAAACAAAGATCGCTTCTATCCACCGCATCAGCGTCGTCGCACACTTTGACCCTGACCAGATATTCTCCCAGCCGTTTGTCCGATTGGATCAAATTTTTACTCGCATCGAAAGCTGGGCTATCGCAGTTATCATGATTACCAATCACGTCGCTGAATAAAATTCGATTGCGACACGAAGTCACATACAGTTTTTGTATAGCGAATGGCGTGACTTGAGACGGCGCGCTAACATGATCACCATCCGCTATCAGTATGCGTCGTGGAAAATAAATTGGACTGGCATAAAAATTTTCAGGTAATACCGCTCGCTGCAATATCGTAGTGCTGGAAGTATCCACAATTCGGTCGCCGCCGGTCAGCGCATAACGCAGCATGTCGATTGCCGACGATGACGCCCAATTCATAAAGTTTCCGCTGAACGAATCTCCACCACATTCGTGCGTTATCGCACTTGCTGATTTATATATCTGAAAATAGCCATCCGTCACATTGCGGTTACCACCTTCGTAGAGATAGCATTGCGACGGGTTAAAGTACCCGGTGTACTCCATATTCCGGTCATAGGTCGCTCCGCGATAGGCTGCGCCAACGGTTGGGAATTCCACCGACAGTGCGAGCAGCAGATTAGGATGCACATTGCTTTTTGTAGAAAACAACGGCTTCTGTGCGAGATCAATTTCAGGTACCGCCGCGACCGAGATAGAAGCAGAAAAAATACTGGCAAGCGCAATGCCGCACCACTGCCACCATGAGCAATTCATCATCAGTCTTCCTTCCGATAAAACGTCTGCAGCATCACCTGCGTGTTATCGCGCGCACCAAAACCGATTGCCGTTACCCGATAAAAATAGCTGGCTCCATGTTGGTCTGCACTGGTTCCTTGTCGGTTGTATTTCATCAGTTCAATCACATACCGAGGTGCGCGGAATGGTAACGATCCTTTTCCAGTAGCAAAATTTTTTCCGGTAAATCGGCCATAGCGAACCGAAGCAGCAGAGGAGGTCTGCTCGTTGAGAAAATCAATACTTTGCCAAGTTGGCTTCTCGCCCTCATGCATATGCCGGCATAATCCCTGATTCAGATTTCCGTCGCCAACACCACAAGCTTTTTCTTCATCACCTGGAAATCCCTGTGTACTATTTTTTGAAAATTGGCTGCTGCGCGAATGTGCGGCATCGGGTGAATGTTCTATATCAAGCTCGGCATCCATCAGCGCCGCTTCTGCCGCCTGAAATGCTATCTGGCGATCACGATCATTACGCGATGACTTCTCGCTTTGTAATGCATTCTGAGCCGCCGAAATTCCCAGTAGTAGCACTGCAATCAGCATTAATAGCGCCACGATCAACGAGGCACCACGCTGCGAATATTTTTTACAGGACGACCGCATGATCCACGTCTTCATAAGCGGCTTCCGGCAGCTTGATTACGCAATTGGATAGTCGAAGCAAAAATACTCCGCATTCGCCTACGAACTGAAGGTGATATATCAGCTTCAATGATCGTTGCGCCAACATCGGATGCGCCGCTTGCATTCGTATAATCAGCACCAAACAGGTCGTAACGATTTTTCAATACATCACTTCGTGCATTCTGCGAACCATGCACCAGCAATGCGATTTTGATCGCTGCTATTTTCTTCCAATGAGTTTTGCGGTTTCTATCGAGCGCTTTTGCCGCTTCGTTTTCACCTTCCAGAATCAACGCATCATCCAGTGCTTCAATCGTCGTCGCATTCACAAATCGATTGGGCAAGCTGTCACCATCGGTGTCCAGCCCGTACAACACTTGAAATGACTCGACGCCTCGAACAATTGCATCTGACGCCCAACCACTTTTTCCGCGATATTTGCATCGCAGTTCGGGCTCACCGCTGCTATCGTCGGCGACATAGAAAATACTCCAGCCGCGCGCTCCGTCCGCACTTGCTTGAGACGCCGGTGCCGCAACGCCAAATCCGGCGCAATTAATCATGCTGCCATCACCATTGGTGCCGCTGCCTGACCCAAAAAAACGGATTGCCAAGACGTCGCTGCCATTAACGGCTTTCGCAACCGGCGCATCAATTCCAGCCGGTGCTTCCTTCAGGCTGCGCGCATCGAGCCCATTCAGATTCGGACCAACTGTCTCGATCGCGATGATCGGCGCTTCGGTGCTATCCCAATTTTCATAGGCAGCCTGACGTATCGCACGAGTGATGCTGTCGATCGCGAAGCGCCCGTTTTCCTGCAGAATTGAAGCTTCATCCTGTGTGATGTACGCTGCTTTGCTGGATAACAGCAACGCGGTCGCCGCTGCAACCACTAAGAGACCCAACGTGATCGATATCATTAATTCGATCAACGTCAATCCTGACTGCGTGGATGCCATGCACTGCCGCTGGCTGCGAAATAAAGACGGAGCGCTCATCGCACGTATGGCTCAACGGTCAGCACCACAGCAGGCGGAAATTCGTGATCCTCATTCCGAATCAAGCTGCCATCTGGGTTCTTACCTTGCCATCCGATCTTGATCACCACCGAACTTGTATCAGACGATGAGCCATCGCAGGCCCATTTATATCTGCGCGCTCCAGCATCCCACGGATCGGCATCGTGACACACCACGGCGCGCGCTGATGGCAATGAAGACGCGAGCCGTTTTTCCCATTCATACACGTCAAATGACGCCAACTGATCTGCCTCGCAATTACTCTCGAAACAATTGGCTTGAAGCTCAGGAGAGGCACCGACACTGGATTGATAATTAATACCGAGATAGGGATTTTGATCGTCGGTGAGTCGAATCTGACTCGAGTTCGCGCGCATTTTTTCCGCGAGTTCGGATGCGAGTTGTACCGCGTTGGTTTGAAACCCAGATTGTCGGATGGTGCGCAATGCACTCAATTGCATCCCTGCCGCGCCGATGACTCCGAGCGCCAGCACAAAGACCGAAACCAGCACTTCTACCAATGTGAATCCTGAATGCGTAAGCTTCATGATCACCACCTGAAGAAAGATATTCGATACGAATGACCGATTTTTATCTGAAGCTAATTCAACTCCTATTTTTTCTACCTAGCCAGCCCACTACAACCTAAACTGATGCGTAACCGTCGATGCATCCAAGCATCGCAATGAATTACTAAAAAAACAATCTATTAGACAAAAAAATAGCAACCCTAAAGGTTGCTATTCTGTTGCGTACTATTGCGGTGGCTTGCGCTCATGACCCACTTCTTCGATCGCATCCTGAAACTCAGCGATATCCTCGAAACTTTTATAGACCGACGCAAAACGGACATACGCGATCTTGTCGAGGCGTTTCAACTCACGCATGACCAACTCGCCGATGTGCCCCGATGGCACTTCGCGTGCGCCACTCGACAACAATTTTTCTTCGATATGCCGAACCGCAGCATCAACCGCTTCCGCAGAGACTGGCCGCTTGCGCAACGCGAGTGCGAGGCTGGCGCGCATTTTGGTTTGATCGAATTCTGAACGGCTGCCATTTTTCTTAACCACCACCGGCATTGATAACTCGATGCGCTCATACGTCGTGAATCGCTTGTCACATTGCGTGCAGCGACGCCGACGACGAATAGTGTCGCCCTCCTCGGACACTCTGGTGTCAAGGACTTGTGTATCTTCATGCTGACAGAATGGGCATTTCATCAGAAAAGTGACGCATTCAAAAATAGAAGAAGACAAGGATAGCGCAGATGAGAATTGTTAGTTTATTAATTTTGTGGCTATCTCTAAAAAACCACCATCCCATAAATAGGGGATTTGATGGTGCGGCGCAAAAACCGGTGGGCTTGCGTGCTCATCATCGCCTTTCGCTAACTACGCGTGGTTTGATCCACATTTCGGTAAAAACGACAGGCAAAATAACGTCTACCATTTGCGCTCACCCACCAGCCAGATATAAAAATAGCGGCAGTGAAAACATCACGCCGCTATTTGCCGTACTCAGTGCATATGCTTATTTCGAATACACAGGAAAGTCGTCCGTCAGTTTTTTCACTTCCACCTTCACGCGTTCGATCGCCGCCGCATCTTGTGGATTATCGAGTACATCCGCAATCAGATTGCCGACCTTGATCGCTTCCGCTTCCTTGAAACCCCGCGTCGTCATCGCTGGGCTACCAAGACGAACCCCTGAAGTTACGAATGGTTTTTCTGGATCGTTCGGAATCGCATTTTTGTTGCAAGTGATATGTGCTTTCCCCAGAATCGCTTCCGCTTCCTTGCCGGTGATTTTCTTGGCACGCAGATCAACCAGCATCACATGCGATTCAGTACGACCTGACACAATCCGTAGACCGCGCGCAATCAATGTCTTTGCCAATGCATCCGCATTCTTTACCACTTGCTGCTGATAAGTTTTGAATTCCGGCGCAAGCGCTTCCTTGAAAGCCACCGCTTTACCAGCGAAGATCGCTGAATTGATTGCTTTCTCATGCTCCGCTTTCATCAGGATCACGCCACCACGTGGGCCTCGCAGCGATTTATGCGTCGTCGTCGTGACGAAGTCCGCATGCGGTACCGGATTGGGATACTCACCGGCGGCAATCAAGCCCGCATAGTGAGCCATATCGACCATGAAGTAAGCACCTACCTCTTTCGCCACTTTAGCGAAACGCTCGAAGTCTATGCGCAACGCGTACGCAGACGCACCGGCGATAATCAGCTTCGGTTTTTTCTCGCGCGCGAGACGTTCCATCTCGTCGTAATCAATTTCCTCTTTATCGTTCAACCCGTAAGACACGACATTGAACCATTTTCCCGACATATTCAGCGCCATGCCATGCGTCAGATGGCCGCCTTCGGCCAGCGACATACCCATGATAGTGTCGCCCGGCTTCAGCATTGCAAAGAACACGCCTTGGTTCGCCTGCGAACCGGAATTCGGCTGCACGTTCGCAGCCTCTGCGCCAAACAGCGCCTTCACACGTTCGATCGCCAGCGATTCCGCGATATCAACGAATTCACAACCGCCGTAATAACGCTTGCCCGGATAACCTTCCGCATACTTGTTCGTCAACTGCGAACCTTGCGCCTCCATCACGGCAGGGGACGTGTAGTTCTCTGACGCGATCAGTTCGATATGATCTTGCTGACGCTGATTTTCTTGCTGAATGGCAGACCACAGATCAGAATCGACCTTGGCTAGGGTTTGGTCTTTTGAAAACATCAATACTCCCATCGATAGATATGGACGAATGTAATCGTAGGGGGTGCGGAAAGGAAAACACAGCAGCCCCAAACGGCTTACCATTTTGGCTGCCCAGGCGTACGGCGAATCGAATCTCACGCTCCCTGATGGGTATCCATCTTTTGCCAACCCTGTGTCAGCATCTCGCCAGTTACGTGAGAGGTAACGGTGCGCCTATTCTAGGTTATGGGAGAAATTTCAGCAACATTCGTTTAACACAAACAAATCCAAAATTAGGTGATAGATATCGAAATCGCGAAAAAATTAGTTATGGATTGAGAGGCGGCATGCCATTTTCCAAGGTTACAGCAATTCTTAGCTGGCTTTTGACTGCTAGGCCGTTAATTACTCCCGGATGAAATTTCATTTTTAAAAAAGTATAAGTAACGATATTTTTTATACTTTCTGGCAAATCTGGCTGTTCAATATCGACCTTATCGACATTGCCCATCTCATTAATAAACAGCCGCAAAATGACAGGGCTCCTAGGTATCCCAACAATAGCCAAAGTTAATTGGTCCGGAATATCTTCAACAACGCTAGGCTTGATCGACAGCTCTTTCGATCGGAAATAGTCGCTATCCAACGTTGCCGATGAAGTCAAAGAAGCCGCAGATATGTCTGGCTCTACAGATTTTAATAATTGGTCTGAGGCTTCTAAAGCTGTTTTCTCTACCGGATCATTTTCCGTAGAATCGCCAACCTTGGGTCGAGCCTCCAAGGGAGCAGCGCTCCGTAATTCAACCGCAACCCCTCGATTAAGACTTTCTTGTTTACCACCCGTAAAAATTGATTTCCCAACGCTAGCGCTTCTCTGAACTGCTATCGCCCATCCGCCATGCAGAATCAGCGATATGGCAAACGCAACAGGTCGATATACTTTTCTATCAAAAATATCAGTGTTCATGGACCGATAAATTTACCCAGTAATTTTGACCCGAGTTTTCAATTGATATCTACTCGTCAGTCAGTTCTCTCCAAGAGATACGCTTGGTATCAGTAACGCCAGAAGGAGGAGGGACATCGTTTAGTTGTGGACGAATAGTTTTCTTTGTTCCCCCAACACCAGACGAAGAGCCAGAACCGCCACCATCTACCTGATTTATCGTCGCTACCTTCCCCGTTGAACCTTCAACATAAACGGGGCGACTTGCCAAACCATTTCCCAGCGAAATACCAACAACATCCGAACCCGCTATAGGCACCCCTGTTCGGTAGTCAAAGAAATATGAGTAGCTGAAGCCACCTGAAGTACATGCAGTGGCATCCGGTACGTTGGTATTAAGTCCCAAGATGCCCAATGCCAGTTGAGGATCGGTATTCGCTCGTTCTCCCGTACGAGGGAAATCGACATACCAGCCATGATCACTACCAAAATCAACTGAGTTACGCGATCCTGTCAATACCGATTGACCAACTTTACATCTAGACGCTGGCGACCCTGTGGGACACGTACCAATGGTTAGTGTTTGCTTAATAAAGCTAGCATCACTACGTGGGTTACCGTAGCTCGTCGTTCCCAAATTATCTTTAATCGCATAAAGCGATTGAGACGACGTATCCCCAAGATCACTAGTTCCAAGATATCGCCCAGTACCCACGTAAACAATTGCCGATCCATTTACGTCTCCTAGTACTGGCTTGGTCATCACTGGCTGAACATTTCCCCCGGCAGATCCGCGCAATGTTGCCAGCAGTTGAGCTTCGTTACCACCTGGAGGAAGGTTATCATCGATATCAAACCTCCACACATTTCCAAACATGTCTCCACCATATACACGCTTGGCAGTGTTGTCCAAAGTCGGATTGTCTGCCCATTGATTGATCTGAGCCAACCCACTCGGACAAGGAACCACCGAACAGCCCGTGGTTACGGTCGTTGCACTACCCGCTGGGTAGCCACCTGCATTTGTCGGGATACCGCCGCTTATTATTTGCGCTCCAGTGCCAATGTTCAATACATACAAATGACCATTACCATCCCCCGGCGAAATATTGTTATAGCCTGAAGTTAGCACCGCCACCCACGTTCCATTCTTTAGCTTGGTGATGACTGGTTTGCCAAAACTATAGCCTAGATTGGCATCTGTGATATAGCCACTACCACTGCCGGTATCGTAGGTGAATTCCCATAGTGCCTTGGGAGATGCAGGATCAGTAACGTCTAGGGCATAATATCCTCGACCACCTCCGTTAAGCCCCCCAATCACAACCGTATGCCAAGCTCCTCCAAAATATACGTCTCCTTGAGCAGGCGTGCCATCTACGTAATATTCGTGATGATTGGCATAATCCTTATCCGCTAATTTATAAAGCTTGGGAAGCACTGAGGAAGGAATATAAGACCAAGATTCATCGCCGGTATCGGCATTAAAGGCATGCAGCATCCCATCATTTGCAGCCACATACACCATGCCTTGCCGTGACTTATGCGACGTTTTATAAGCGTCATAGCCAGTATCAACATAAGCATAATGAGGTGCTTTGACATACACCGCTTCCGAATTAATGATGTCGCCAAGCAAATGTGCGCGCTGGCGATAATATTTACTTGGGTCCGTTGAAACGCCTTCGTTGGTGCGATCACCCCGCAAAAAATTCACCAGATTGCTGCCTGCTGCAGCCAACTTGGATGCATCGCTCAAACAAGTGATGCCCACTGTGCAAAATTGAGTAAGAGAAGATATCTTGGGAGCACTGAAGAAACTCTTCTCTGCGGAAGTAAGATTATCCCAAGTAAAAGATTTCAAACCATTTCCGGCAGCAGGATCATAGGTATAGATGTTTCGTGAGACTTTCGCATCAAGTAGCGCCTGCGCTTCCCAATCATTTTGCGCTGAGAAATCCAATGTCACGGGATCCAGCTCAAAGCGGAACAGTTCGCCTGACCATTCCCCAGACGTAAAGTTAGAGCTGAACACAAAATTATCACCTGTCACAATATTGGGACTGCTAGTAGTAGCGGCCGCAGTCCCGCCCGTGCGCACAGTGACGCCCGCCAAGGCGCTCGACAAGCCTGCTGCCAATGTCGCCGGGTTCGTAGCACTGAAATAGGTTCCACGCCCATTCACTGCGGTGTGCCACAGGTCATCAATCGTCTCCGGCTTATTCATCGTAGGGATTGGCCAAGTACAAGCAGAACCGATGGTTTGCCAGGTGCACACTGTTGCGCTGGCGATGCTGCCATTTTTTACAGCAAAAAAATCGCCACTGGTATCAGAAAGATAACTTGGAGAAAAGACCATCCGCCCTCTTGCACCCAGCCCCAAAGTGAAAGTCGTCATATGCTGCCATGACGCTGCATCTTGCCCACCGGAGGGCACGTTATTTTCACAAATATTGTTCCCAACCGTCGCTGGTGAAACAATGGCACCAGTGCAGTTGGATAACGACGTATTTCGCAAATCTGTGATGTAATAATATTCCGCAGCATCCGCCAACGTGTCGGAAGTACCGCCAGTACTGACGCTGGTCGTGGTAACGGCTCCCACCGTGGGACCCGTAGTTGAAATAGTCGTAGTGACTGGCCCCGATTCGGTGGCGGTACTGCTCCCTCCATTACTGGGATTGGTCACATTGGTTGTGCCAGCCAGATAAGGAGATGGTGACGTTTTACAGGAAGTGCTAGGAGCGCCATTATCTGCCCACGCCGTGCTGCCATCCGGAGCGCCCGTATCGCTAACAGTGCTCGTCTGATTACTGACGTTCGACGATGACGTAGCGCTAGCCGTGGTATCTGAAGTGACTACGCCGTTATTGATCACGACGGTTCGGATCGAAGTGTTCGTCTGATCAACCACCAAAGTCGTCTGCGCTCTGACCACTTGGTTATATTTTTGTTTTTGGGTCACCACATTGTATTTAGTATTGCTAGAACAATTTTTTGATGCGGGAACCGTGACCTCATTTCGGCTCCACGAGGTCGTGGTGGCTTTCACGGTCACTGTTTGCGTCCTCACCACCGTTGTCGTCGGCGTTTTTGTAGTGACAATGGCGCCTCCACCATCATTCATCGGTCGATCTTCAGCGCTATCCTGGTTCCCAACCGATGTTGTCCCATCGAGTTGAACTCCTCCATCATCATTCCAAAATCCATCTGTGGACAGAATCGTGAAATTTTGTTGACAAGAATACTGCATAGGATCCACTACATTGATCCCATATATTTGTGAAATCTTATTGGCGTAAATCAATCCGGCCTGAGAAAGTGATGCGCGTAACGCGGTACCGCCACTGGGTTTACTGGAATAAAGCTGGTTATACCATTTCGCTTTCTGACTAGTGGTACCTGCGCTTTTATCAAATACGTCAATATTTAAAAAATCATTATTGGTTCCGTTATTGTGATTAATGGCTAAGAAGCCGACTCGATATTTATCATCAATCGGATTAAAGGCCAAACCCGATGACGTCTTCATCATCAGGATACGGGTTCGATAATAACTAAACCAATTGGCAAAATTCTGCCTTTCATCTATACCACCGACACCAGAATTCGAACCAACCGTCACTTTCGTGAACAACCCCATTCCGGAGCCTTGTGCGGAAAAAGCTACCGTGTTAAATGCCATCCCCCCCGACTTGCTAATCAGTGGTGCCAAATTATCTACTGCCACATTAGGCGGCGCATAAATATTGATGCGACTACCACTTGAGGTGGCGCTATACCCTGCTTGATTAATATTGTCGGCAATACGACTGGCAACAGTGCTGCTGCTGTTGGACGAACTCGTTGACCCACTCAGAATCTGAACTCCATTTACCGTAATGCCAGTCACGGACGTCGTGGACGACCCACTTATATAAATTGTTGCAGCGTATCCTGTATTGCATTCTTGATAGAAAGTGCTGGACGTCGTGTAGTAATCTCTTTGTTTTTCTGTGGTTTGCGTCCCAGAATAAGTATAGTAATACGCGGGTTGGGCAGCATCTGTCCCCATCCCATAACTTGTCGTGTCGTCATACGCATAAAAGGCCGTACTAAGATCCACTATTCCCAAAGTCGTTTTGAAACCGTCTTTCCACGCGCCCGTAAAGCTGGCATTGGGGTAGCTTGCGCCGCTGTAGTCTACTGGAGGCGCATAAACAACGGTGGGATCGTAATACACTCCATTACATTGACTGCTCACATAGCCGTATTTGCTCACAAAAGTTTTAACGTTATCCGGCATGTGAGTCCACGCCATGCTGCCCGAGTCATCAAGCACAAGCATGACATTCGGTTTCACCGTTAAGCTGCTGGAGGTTGTCATTGGAGCATTGGCGAGATCAGTTACAGCCGCCTGCGCAATCCCCATAAAAGCAAAGCTCACTAACAAGTAAGCCATTCCAGCAAATAATTTATAGGGGCGCATCGCAATCTCCTTGGTTCGAAACAATCTTAAACACAGCAAACATAAATCCCGATGCTTTTACATTGATACCATCGCTTGAACATAACTAACTGTGCTGCGAGGCCCGTCGACACGCGCCGTAATACGATAATAGATTTTGCTTGCGGCGTTTAACTGATCGGGGTCGTGTTTGTCGTTGCCACCCGATCCAATCGCAATAGGAGAAATGGAGCAATTAGCATCTTGTGGAAGGCCTGTTTTGTTGCACATGCGCTGGATTGCATACGACACAGTATTACCAGAATCATCCGCTGGTAATGCCCTAATTTGCTGATTAACTTGTAACGTTTTCCAAAAAGAATCCCAAGTATCTCCTGCAGCAGGATCTATTCGATATGCAGCATACCCACTGGGGAAAATATTCCCATTTAAATTGCAGACAGGAGTACAAGTATTGTTATTTTCAAGCCAGTTAACCGCAGCCTGAATACCGGTGTCACCAAAACTAGTTGCGCCTTGTTGAAACGCCATATTCCCAGCGATGAGATTCGTTGAATATACCGAGCGTATGAGTGCGATACCTCCCAACGTCATTGCTACCAACATAATTAGCGCGATAAGCAGCACGACGCCTTTCTGTCGCATCGGCGAGCGGAAATCCGCAAGTAATAAAATTTGATTGCTTAGCATCCCGTTGGCACTCCCATCCATGCGACATTCCGGAGTGGAATCGTCGTTTGAAATACCTTATAGCGATAATGCTGCCAATCTGTATCTGCCGACAAATCGATTGCTGTCATTGCACTACCGGCCGGATGATCGGCTTCGCTTCCAGCCCACACAGGAACTTCGGCCGTGACGACATCTTTATTGTATTGTCCGCTTCGAGCCACTAATGCCAGACGAACAGCCGATACGCGAGCCCAACCACATTGAACCGAACTAACCGCTGGAGGCACATCAACCGCATTGTCGAATTCATCGACAATAGCATCCATCGTTGCACTCACATCTTTTCCATATTGCGCCCGCATACTGACAATATTGCTGGCGATAGGCATCCAGACAGATGCGTCATTTTTCTTTGAGGCATCGCCACAATCAGAAGCAGAGAAATCGCACAGAGCCAGATTGCCTCCTCGGACTGCGTATGCCAGAATTTTAGGGGACTGACCCATGTTATAAAGTGTGCCATTGACAGAGCTGGCCACACCTACTGGCATATTCAGATCGATAGGAGCTGCAGGTGCTGCCGGCGTTACGCTTCCAATTTTTTCCATGGTTAAAGCACACGGGCTAGGTCGGTTTTGCGGAATCACGATAACCCAGTCGCCACCCACAAAAGAGGTCGGATTTTTTGGCTTATAAACATTAGTTGTAGGTTGGGAAACAATACCATCGCCTTGTGATGAACTTCCCGAATTGCCATAGATAACCAATACAGTATCCGTATTGGCATCCCCATCAGGAATAATTTCTGCTCCTGCCGTATCCACAGGATTAATCATTACGGGAGCGATCGCATTGAGGGTAACGGCTGAACGCAACGCAAGGCTGCAGCCAAATAAGTTGGCTGAAATCATTCCATATCCACCTTGGCGAATATCGCGTTGCATTTTGTAAAGAGCGATTGCTCCGTTATTCTGTGCGTCATCGCCCCCAGTCGTGGTGCGCTTATTTGCTTCAGATACGGAGAAAACCTGCATCATTACAATGATGCCAATCATGCCAATGATCAGCCCCACCATGATTTCCACAAGGCTGAATCCGGCGCGATGGCGAAATGTCAGAGAAACAGAATTCGGAGTCAATTTCATCTCGATTAGTTAATTTGTGTAGTCACGGTATACTTATGTACAGCAGCATCTCCTGTTTCACCAGGAGATTTCCAATAAATGGTTATGTTGACTTTTCCATCGCTACCCGAACCATCACTTGTTATGTTGACGACAGGTGGCGTAGCATCGGCGCCAGGTAACGATGCTAAAACCGTCCCCGCTTCCGGCGCAGCAGCGCTTCCCAACCAAGCAAGATACGACGGACCACTAGGACTTCCAAAATTTGCCTTCAACGTCGCTGGATTACGGTCTCCTGTCCACATTTGTCCGATCAAATTATTGACCAGTAAACTGGCATCCGATCGATATTTTCCAGCGGTAGATTGCTTAACCGATGTCACTTGCAAACCTACGAGGGCAAGTATCCCCATAGAAAAAATCAAAATAGCAAATAGTGCCTCCAACAAGGCAGAACCTTTGTAATAAACAAACTGAGAATTTTTAATTCGCATGTTAACAACCCTGAGGATCGGTATGAGATTTTGCAGGATTGCACATTCGGATCTGCCCTCCTGCTGATACGCTAACTTGAAGGTGACGCTCATCGCTCGTTGCCGCTGTGGCGCAACTCTCGACATCGACATTTTTCATTCCTATACAAATAGTTGCTGGTGGAGTAGCTCGACCCAAACCATTAAAAACAACCGATGATTTGTCGGCTGATATAACCACCTTAGAGGAACCTTCAGCATTTGAGCGCACCTGAATAATGCGCGGAGCTGGATCGGCAGCGCCACTTGCCGGAGTGCTTCCACATCCACTGACCGGATCGTCCAAACTCACCACCCAATTCCCGATTGACGTTGATAATTCGCAATTATTATCAGCCGTCGTCACGAGAGAAAATTTTACTGGTGCATTGCGTCGTACCGCTTCCGATTTCGCCAATTGCAAGCCATCTTGAATCGCTTCAGCGGCGGTACGAGTTTGGGTGTTTTTAATCCAAGCACTAAAGCTCGGTGCTCCAGCCATCATCAAAAAAGCGAGTATTGCCAACCCGATCATTAGCTCGATCAAAGTCACCCCTCGCGAGCATTTTGGAAACGTTAACACGCTCCCCCCTCCCTCGTGACCCAGCAAGAGACGGGTGCCGTTCCCCATTTCGTATCTGGTAAGGCAGCCGTTTGTTTTGCATTACTTTCGTTCACCGTATAAGTAAAACCACTCATGCTGCCTTTACCGGCTGCCGTCAACGTAAATGTACTTTTTGTCACGTTGGAACAGCTAAAATCGAAGTATTTGCTGGTTCCTGAATCTGTAGCAGTGCAATCGGGACTTGTAGAATAATCTTGGTTATCCTGAAACCACTGCTCCATTCTCACCTGCTTGGTTGCCAACCCAGCAGTCGCATCAGGAATTCTCCCTCTGGTTATGTAATTAGAATAATTAGGCAATGCAATTGATGCCAAAATGGCGACAATAGCAACAGTAACCATCACCTCGATTAAGGTAAATCCCCTGTCCTTACCGCAATATTGAAGATATGTATTTTTCATCGCGCACCTTTTTTGATGAGGTTACTTTAAATCAATGTTCGAAAAGTATAAGTCATTCCCGACCAGTGGTTGAATTTTCCATGCGGATGGTGTGTCTCATCTGGAAATGCTCATGTGATCAATCACTAAAATGCGGAAGCTATGTAGATATATTAGTAAACGCGTTGCCAGAAGACCCAGAATAAAAATAACGGCTCACATTTTGTGCGGCATTGGCTTTTTCATCTCTTTTGGACTTCCACGCGAACGGATGAACACTGACGAAACGCTAACGCACAAACCTCTGATCAAGTAACATCCCTTTTTTTCACCACCATCACAATTCATGATCGATGAATCATCAATCCATTTCAAATGGCAACTCCGCGTCTACTACGAAGACACCGACGCTGGCGGCGTGGTGTTCTATGCTAACTACCTAAAATTTTTCGAGCGCGCTCGCACCGAATGGCTGCGCGCTGCGGGGGTCGAACAGCAGACGTTGGGGCAGTTGCATGGCGTGGTATTCGTCGTAAAAAATACCACCGTCGATTACCATGCGCCAGCTCGGCTGGACGATCTATTAACGGTGACAGTGACCGTCGAAAAAATGGGCCGCGCATCGGTGCATTTCATTCAGCATGCGTGGCGCATCAATTCTGGGGCACCGCAATTGCTGGCGACGGGGCGTATCAAGGTTGGTTGCGTCGATGCACAGGCAATGCGGCCCGTCCCAATTCCTGATGATGTGCTGGCTCGCATAACGCCCGTCGTATGAAACATTTTCCATAATCTTCGCTTACGCACTTCATATTTTCGCCACCCTTTGGAAATCCGCTACAACAGCATACAATCTAGGTTTTTCTACATTAGGCTTGATGCCGTTGCGTGCGTTCAACGCGTGAACCTCTACTAATTCGATTTCTTTTCCATGACCGTCACCCAAGACCTTTCCTTTCTTTCCCTGATCACGAATGCCTCCGTGCTGGTGCAATTAGTACTGGCGTTGCTGGCCGGTGTCTCGCTGATTAGCTGGAGCTATATTTTCCGCAAGATGTTCGCGATCCGAACTGCGCAGGCACGCACTGCGGAATTCGAACATGCCTTTTGGTCAGGTGGCAATCTGGAAGTGCTGTATGAAGACGCTACTTCCAATCGCCGACAACGCGCAGAAAAAACTGGCGCACTTGAGCGAATTTTTGAAGCTGGGATGAGCGAATTTTTGAAAGTGAAAGCATCTTTTGCAAATCAGCCGGGCACAGATACCAGCATCATGATCGACGGCGCACGACGCGCAATGCGCGCCGCGTATCAACGTGAAATGGACGGGCTCGATGCGCATCTATCCTTTCTTGCGTCAGTCGGATCGGTTTCGCCTTACGTCGGTTTATTCGGCACCGTGTGGGGCATCATGAACGCGTTTCGCGGCCTCGCCAATGTGCAACAGGCGACACTGGCGGCAGTTGCGCCCGGCATCGCCGAAGCGCTGATTGCTACCGCCATCGGCCTATTCGCTGCCATTCCTGCCGTGGTTGCTTACAACCGCTATTCGCACGATATCGATCGACTAGCGATTCGTTTTGAAAGCTTTATCGAAGAATTCACTAACATCCTGCAACGGCAGGCGCGTTAAGGACGACCACAATGAATTCTTCAATGCGAGGTAGCCGTACCCGTAAATTCAAATCAGAAATCAATGTCGTTCCTTACATTGACGTCATGCTGGTGCTATTGGTGATTTTCATGGTGTGTGCGCCCTTGACCAATCCCGGCGTCATCAATCTGCCGACAGCGGAAAAGTCTGCGCTGCCGCCTACCGAGTACATTCAGATTGCATTGCGCCCCGGCGAACAAGCGACGATTAGTGTCGCCGGCAGTAAAAAGTCGCATAGCGGCGAAGAATCGATGGCCAGTCGTTTCGCTTTACTGCAGCGTTTGCAGGAACTGCATAAACAGAGTCCCGATATGCCGGTGATGGTATCCGCTGACAAAGACATCAAGTATGACGAGGTGATTCAAGTGATTTCTGCAGCAAAGAAAATCGGCATCAATCGTGTGGGGCTGGCAACCAAGCAGTGAATATGACCAGTGCCGTTCCTTATTATGTTCCTCGCGAACCCGGCAGTTGGCGCGCGGTCGTGCTGGCTCTCGCAGTACACGCGGCGTTGTTCGCCTTTTTGTGGTTCGGCGTGCGCTGGCAGAATGAAGTACCGGTTGCGATCGAAGCCGAGGTATGGGATATCACGCCTCGCGAAGCAGCTCCCGCACCACCGCCGCCTCAACCAGCGCCCAAGCCGATCGCGCCAACCCCTCCCAAAGTGATCGAACCACCTATCGCCAAACCGGACATCGCACTGGAACGCGAGAAGAAGCAGAAGGAACTAGAAAAACAGCGCGAAGAAGAAAAACAGCAAGCATTAAAGCAAGAAGAAGAGAAGCAGGCAAAAATCGAAGCCGAGAAAAAACGGAAAGAACAGGAAGCAAAAGAACAGAAGAGGCTGGATAACATCCGCAAAGAAAGCTTGAATCGGATGATGACACAGGCTGGCAGCGGCGATGCGCCCAAAACCCAAGGACGCCATGGCAGCCCTGAATACGGCGCAAAAATCCGTGCCAAGATTCGATCCAACACAGCATTTGTGATACCGCCCAACTTGGCCGGCAATCCTGCGGTAGAGTACTCGATTGAATTGTTGCCGGATGGCTCATTGCGACGGATTAAGCTATTGAAACCATCGGGTATTTCAGGTTTCGATGAAGCAGTCCGCAATGGCATTGAAAAATCTCAACCCTATCCTGCTGACAAGTCAGGTAAGGTTCCGTCTGAAGTAATCGTAATCGAGTATCGGCCGATAGATCAGTAATCCGAACATGATCGGATACGCCATTAAAAGGAAAATGAATGTTTGCATTTCGCATTGCTGCTCCGCTGAACCGGTCGCATATCGCGTCAGTTTTTCACGGTCCGCACAAACTGTTTTTGCTGATAGTCACCGCGCTGGCCGCGTTACTGATCGGATTACCCGCGCAGGCTCAGTTACGTGTTGAAATTTCTGGTGTCGGCGCCAGTCAGATCCCCATCGCCATTGCTACTTTTGCCGACGAAAGTGTAGCGCCTCAGCAGATTAGCGCGATCGTGAAAGCGGATCTTGCGCGCAGTGGCTATTTCAAAATTATCGACACCGGCCTCACGCTATCTGAAACCAGCTCGATTAATTTTGATGAGTGGCGTGCGCGCGGTGCCGATGCACTGGTGGTCGGTAGTGTTCAACACTTGGCCGATGGCCGTTTCAATGTCCGTTACCGTTTGCTGGATACGGTCAAATCTACTCAGTTGTCGGGCTTGTCGCTCGCTACGCAGCCGCAATTCATACGTGTACCAGCACATCAGATCGCGGATGATATCTACGAAAAATTGATTGGCGTACCTGGCGCATTTGCCACCCGCATCGCGTATATCACGAAGATCGGCCATGAATACCATCTTGAAATCGCCGATTCCGATGGTGCCGGCGTCCAAGTCGCGCTGCGAAGAAGCCGGTGGTGTACATCCAAAACCTGATCAATCGTCAGCGTACCGTGGTAGCCAATTACAAAGGCAACAACTCGGCACCCGCGTGGTCACCCGATGGAACGCAGTTGGCAATTGCGCTATCGCGCGATGGCTCGACCCAGATTTATCTGACCCACGCCGATGGCACGCATTTACGTCGTCTCGCTTATTCGTCGGGGATTGATACCGAGCCACGCTTCGCTCCTGACGGGCAGAGTATCTATTTCACCAGCGATCGCAGCGGCGGCCCGCAAATTTACAAAATGAGCATTAATGGCGGGGAAGCAAAGCGGATTACCTTCAATGGCGGGTACAATGTGAGTCCGCGCATCTCGCCCGATGGTAAGACGCTCGTTTATATTTCGCGCAGGGATGGAAAATTCCAAGTCTATTCGCTTGATCTGACGAATGGGCAGGAACAGCGCCTGTCCGATACCGTGGGAGATGAATCGCCGAGTTTTGCCCCCAATGGCAGGTACCTTATGTATGCTACCGAGTCTGGTCGTAGCGGCTCGTTGGCAGTTGTATCGATAGATGGTCGTGTAAAAAGCAGTTTAAGTACTCAAGCGGGCAACATCAGGGAGCCAACTTGGGGGCCATTTATGAAATAATGTTGTCTGCAAGTTCATGTCGTTCGTTTATCACAATAAGGAGAAAATCGATGCGCCCTTTTATGACTTATGCTGTTTTCGTATCCACCGCTGTGCTGTTGGCAGCATGTTCGTCCGTCAAGCTGCAAGACAAAGCGCCTGTGCAAGAACAAGCTGCCGCGCCTGATTCTCGCACCGTTGAAACCGTCACCGCACCTGTTGTCGATCCACTCGACGATGCTAATGGTGTTCTGGCAAAACGTAGCGTGTATTTTGATTTCGACAGCTACGCAGTCAAGGATCAATACAAGCCTGTGGTCACGGCTCACGGCCAATACTTGGCTTCGCACAGCAATCGTAAAGTAGCGATTCAAGGCAATACCGATGAACGCGGTAGCCGTGAATACAACTTGGCTCTGGGTCAAAAGCGTGCAGAAGCCGTGCGCAAATCCCTGTCCGTGCTGGGTGTGCCTGATTCACAGATGGAAGCCGTTTCTTTCGGCGAAGAAAAGCCGAAGGCTGCTGGTCACGACGAAGCTTCGTGGTCTGAAAACCGTCGTGCCGATATCGCTTACCAATAAATCGATATGAATCATTCGCTGAAAAACACGATTGCGGTGACATTACTCGCCGCCGCTTCTTGGGCTCCGCTGCAAGCGCACGCGGGGCTATTCAGCGACGACCAGGCGCGCCAGGCCATTCTTGACCTGCGCGCCAAGGTCGACGATTTGCAGCAAAGCCTTAACGCTAAAGCCGATAAAACCGGCGCGTTAGATCTGAACAATGAAAACCAGCAGTTGCGCGATGAAGTCGCCAAACTGCGCGGTCAAGTCGAAGTGCTAGCCAACGAGCTCGCCAACACACAACAGCGTCAAAAAGATTTTTACGTCGATATCGATACCCGCTTACGCAAATTCGAACCGCAAAAAATGACGGTCGATGGCAAGGAAGCATTGGTCGAACCGAGCGAACAAAAATCCTACGATGATGCACTGAATCTTTTTCGCTCTGGCGATTACAAAACTGCCGCATCGTCTTTTTCTGATTTTCTGCGCCAATACCCAGATTCTGGCTACGCAAGTGCTGCGCAATACTGGCGCGGCAACGCCTATTACGCACAGCGCGATTATCGTAATGCCATCAGTGCGCAACAAGCCGTCGTCAAGAATTACCCTGACAGCCCAAAAGTACCGGACGCGTTGTTGAATATCGCCACCAGCCAGATTGAGTTGAAAGAAAAATCTGCCGCGAAAAAAACGCTGCAAACCCTGATCAATAAATACCCCGATTCGCCAGCAGCGACCACCGCAAAAGATCGCCTGAAGTCACTCAAATAGACTGCGCGTCACTTGCCTCCCCTGATGGATCACGTATTCGTCGATTTACACTGAATTACCTTCGTCATGCATTTGACACAAGATAGAGATAGTCTTTATAATTGCGGTCTTTCGGGTCGTTAGCTCAGCTGGTAGAGCAGCGGACTTTTAATCCGTTGGTCGCAGGTTCGAATCCCGCACGGCCTACCAGGAATAAGTAGTAAAAAAGAACGGCTCCTCAACAGGAGCCGTTCTTTTTTTATCTGACCTTCGTCTTTTCAGCATTGTTGGCGGTACGTATATTGCGCACCGCATTCCAACACAAAAATCCTCAGATCAATTCACACCGTATCGTCGCTGGCGACTT
>CAJDWW010000007.1_pt1 | contig 21518 bp, 24 predicted proteins | sample 7391721 | NCBI WGS metagenome assembly CAJDWW01 (sample SAMEA7055731, study PRJEB34461) | soil metagenome | biome: terrestrial ecosystem; feature: Peninsula; material: soil | place: Antarctica | collected 2016
CACGCCCGACACATTTAAACGATCCGCAACCAAATAAGCCGCGAACGGTATCAGCAAGCTGATCAGAGTTTGAATTCCTGGCTCTTCGCCAGTGCGGCGTACCAAAAAACGGTTTGCAAGGCTGATGCTCCATGCGGTCATTACACCGATCAGCACGCCCGCGCCCACCATTCTTGAAAACTCGACCGACGCATCGACTAGTGAAAAGCTGCCCGTCACTGCGGCCACTACCGCGAAGCGGAAACAGACCAGCCCCGACGCATCATTCAGCAACGATTCGCCCTCTAAAATATGCATCAGGCGCGCTGGAATTGCAGCTTTAGAAGCAATCGCTCTGACTGCCACCGGATCAGTTGGTGAAAGAATCGCTGCCAGCGCAAACGCGACTGGCAACGGTACGGCAGGAATCAACCAGTGGATTAAAAAACCGACGCCGATCACGGTGAAAATCACCAACCCTATTGCCAGCATCAGAATCGGTCTCAGCTCACGAAAGAACACCCCTTTCGGAATACGCCAGCCATCAAGAAACAGTAGCGGAGGAATAAACAGCAAGAAAAAAATGCCGGGATCGAGTGTGATATCAAAAGCGAACACATAAGCGATTATCGCGCCGAGCGCGATCTGAACCAACGGCAACGGCAGCTTGAGTGGAAGCAGACGTGACAGAAAGCTGCTGGCAGTGACTGCCAACAATAGCGTCAGTACAATCGTAATAGTTTGCATTGTTGTGCAGGTGAATACTCAGAATTCACCTGCGGAGCTGAACTAACCACTGCCGTCACGTGAATTATTTTGTCAGATTGAAGGACGCTGTTTTATGTTGATATCACCAGCGTCGGTGCTGCCGACCATACATTTTTTTCAGCGGGATGCCAGATCGAAAAACGATGATGAAAAATATTTCTGGCGAAGGAATAAAATTGGAGTCACCAACAGGACTCGAACCTGTATCTATTTCTTAGGAGGAAATCGTTCTATCCCTTGAACTATGGTGACCACCCAGCGCGAGGGCAAGCGAGAGATGCGTATGATGACAATGTAACGATCCAATCAAAGCCGATGGCTGGCATTCTTTTAAGAATCGCTCGGCCCTTGATGCTGGAATGTAAATTCGATTTTATCAATCGCAAACATGTGTTGGAGAAATTCACTCTTACACAATTTTTATTCCGAAGAATATTTTTTGCATTTTACTAAAACTGTTTTCAAGTGGAGGACGTATGAATACCTTGGTCAAATTGAGTATCGCCGCGACGTGCATCTATATGCCGACTATCCATGCTGCGGATTTTGAAGACTATGCGCGCGTCGTGAATGTGACGCCGCAGGTCGAACAGTACAACCAGCCACGCCAGGAATGTCATACCGAATACGTGCAGGTACAACAGCAGCAACAACGTAGTGTGGGTGGCTCGATTATCGGTGGCATTGCTGGCGGCATTCTCGGCAACCAGGTAGGTGGTGGTAACGGGCGCACAGTAGCGACCGCAGCCGGCGCAATTACCGGCGCCATCGTCGGCGATCGGATGCAGAACCAGAATAATGGCTACGCCACCAACACACAACCAGTTCAACAGTGCCGCACCATCGATCGTTGGGAATCACGTACCGTCGGCTACAACGTCACCTATGACTATCGTGGGCATACCTATACGACAGTGATGCCTTACGATCCCGGCAACCGTTTGCGGCTACAAGTGACGCTAACGCCAAGCCCATAAAAATATACTGGATAACGCAGCGTCACTCCGTTGGCCCGCGATCAAACGATTTGAACTCGTAGTGAGCCGACGCCTTCGACGCTGCCCTCAAGCACGTCTCCAACGTGTACCGCAGCAACGCCCGCCGGCGTACCGGTAAAAATTAGATCACCAGGCTGCAGTAAAAAATAGCGTGACAGATGCGCTATGGTTTCTGCAACACTCCACGTCAATTGATTGATATCACCTTGCTGTCTGAGTGCGCCATTTACGGTGAGGCAAATGCGGCCGTGTTCGATATGCCCGATGTCAGAAACGCGATGCACCGGTCCCAGTGGTGCAGAAAAATCAAATCCTTTCGCAGTACACCACGGGCGTCCGGATTTTTTAGCGTCCGCCTGCAAATCACGGCGCGTCATATCCAGCCCTACCGCGTAGCCCCACACATGATCGAGCGCATCGCTCACGGCAATATCTCTACCTGGCTTACCAATGGCGACCACGAGTTCGATTTCGTGATGCAGATCAGTAGTCATCGGCGGATAAGGTAGATCGCCAGTCGTTCCTTCGGCGACTGCCAGCACTGCATCGGCAGGTTTACTAAAAAAGAACGGCGGCTCGCGCCCGCTGTCACCCATCTCCTTTGCGTGTTCGGCGTAATTGCGGCCGACGCAATAGATGCGATGCACTGGAAATTCTTTGACGGAACCGGCCACCATTACGGTTGGATAAGTGCAGGGAAAGACAAATGACATGATGATTCCTGTATTACGAATTTAAAAATGTGGCACGCTTCAAGCAAACCAGCACCATCATCCTTCACCGAGATAGGCGTGCCGAACTCGCGGATCATCCAGCATCTGCGCTGCCGCGCCGCTCATCACTATTGCGCCCGAATCCATCACATAAGCGCTATCCGCAGTCTGCAATGCTAGTTTCGCATTTTGCTCAACCAACAGTATCATCATTCCCTCTGCTGCAATTTCACGTATCACATCAAAAATATTGTCGACCATAATCGGTGATAAACCCATTGATGGTTCGTCGAGCAAAAGCAACCGTGGTCGACACATCAGCGCGCGCGCCATGGCTAGCATTTGCTGCTCTCCTCCCGACAAGGTACCCGCCATTTGCGATGCACGTTCTTTGAGCCGCGGAAAGCGCTCGAACCAGCGCTCGATATCGGCCGCAATATCAGCGCGATCGTTACGCGTGTACGCGCCCATTTTTAAATTCTCGAGAATTGACATCCGCATGAATACGCCGCGACCTTCAGGCACCATCGCCAACTTTCGCTTCACCAGATCGAACGAAGAAATGCCGATTACAGCCTCTCCGTCATATTCAATTCGACCGGAGACCGTGCATGGTGGCAGCGTGCCGGTGATGGCCTTGAGTGTGGTGGTTTTGCCCGAGCCATTAGTCCCGATCAGCGCCACCGTCTGACCCGCATTCACTTCAAGGTCGACACCTTTGACGGCGTTGATGCCACCATAAGCGACCTTTAATCCCACTATTTTCAGCAGCGCTGTCATTGGTGATCTCTTCCTAGATAGGCTTCAATCACCGCTGGATTTTTCTGTACTGCGGCTGGCTCACCTTCGGCAATCACTTTGCCGTAATCGAGCACCGTGATACGGTCGCACAAACCCATGACCAGTTTGACGTCGTGTTCAATCAGCAGAATCGTAATCCCTTCTGTTTTTATTCTCAGTAGCAAATCACGCAGCGCAAGTTTTTCTGTCGCATTCATGCCGGCAGCGGGTTCATCCAATGCCAGCAGTTGCGGGTCGGTCGCTAATGCACGCGCGATTTCCAAACGTCGCTGATCGCCATAAGATAAATGGCGCGCAGTACGATCGGCGAATTCCGCAATGCCGACAAACTCGAGTAGTCGTTGCGCCCGCGCGCGAATCGCCGCCTCTTCGTCACGCGCGGCTTTATGTCTCAAAATCGCGCCCAACACACCTTGTTTGGTGCGCACATGGCGTCCCACCATCACATTTTCGAGCGCGGTCATATCGCCAAATAATCGGATATTCTGAAAAGTACGCGCGATTCCCGCTTTGGCAACCGCGTGCGGCGCCGACGGCGAATACATTTTTCCCGCTAGTGAAAAGGTGCCACTATCCGGTTGATATAAGCCGGTCAGCACATTAAAAAAAGTCGTTTTCCCCGCGCCATTGGGACCAATCAAACCGTAGATTTGGCCTCTCCTAATCTGGAGCGCGACCTCAGACAAAGCCTGAAGGCCACCGAAGCTTTTGCTAACGCCGCGAATATCGAGGACAAGGGAATCACTCACGCTTCTATCCTTGCCCCGTTCCGGCAATGCTGGCGTCGTTGCCTGTCATCGGCCGATCCTCACTGCGCGGCGAAGGCCACAGCCCTGCTGGTCGTGTCAGCATGATCACGACCAGCGCCAACCCGTACAGCAATTGCCGCAATACTTCCGCTTCAATGATCACGGTTCCGAACAACATGCGTTGCACTGGCTCCACCACATGGCGCAACACTTCCGGCAAAGCGGCCAGAATCACGCCACCCAATACCACGCCAGGAATATGGCCGATACCGCCCAACACCACCATCGCCAGCACTGCGATCGATTCCATTAGCGAAAAAGATTCCGGCGATACAAAGCCCTGGAAAGAAGCAAACATGGAACCTGCCACACCACCAAAAGAGGCGCCCATCGCAAATGCCAGCAATTTGACATTACGTGTATTAATACCCATCGCTTTTGCCGCAATCTCATCTTCACGAATCGCCACCCACGCACGACCCAGCCGCGAATACTGCAAACGCCGAGTGATAAAAATGGTCGCGATGCACAGCAGCAGAAACAGGAAGTAATAAGCGTTCACGGACGGCATCGAGAACGAGCCGATATGCACGGTCGCGCGCGACCCTGCTTCACCCGCCAGCGAAACGCCAAAGATACGAATCGGATCGATCAGATTGACGCCTTGCGGACCATTGGTGATGTTGATCGGTGCATTTAGATTATTCATAAAGATACGAATGATCTCGCCAAACCCGAGCGTCACGATCGCTAGGTAATCGCCACGTAGCCGCAATACCGGCGCACCCAGCAATGCGCCGAACAACGCCGCCAGTGCCGCGCCGAGTGGCACGATGAACCACACTGACAAATGAATCCCATGCTGGGTGATCTCGGGTCCAAAGAATGCCACCAATGCATGGCCGACAGGTGGATATTGATTGACCAGCGATTGCAACACGACTGCAAACTGTGGGGAAGCGAGCAGCGCCGTCATGTACGCGCCGACGGCATAGAACGCGATATAGCCGAGATCAAGCAAACCCGCGAAGCCGACCACAATGTTCAGCCCCAGCGCCAGCATGATATAGAGCAGCGCCATATCCATGATGCGCACCCACGAGTTGCCGAATTGAGAGGCGACGAATGGAAAGATGATTAACACCACCAACAGCAACGTCAATGAAGCACGAGTACTTCGCAAATGAGGCGAAACAGGAAAGCGAGCGAACATCGACACGCTCTTATGCACGATCAGCCACACGCTCGCCCATGATGCCGGATGGACGCAGCGTCAGTACGATAATCAAGACCACGAACGCGAAAATATCTTGATATTGACTGCCGAGGAAATTACCAGTCAAATCACCAATATAGCCAGCTCCGAGGCTTTCAATTAATCCCAACAAAATACCGCCTAACATCGCACCGTACACGTTGCCGATGCCACCCAGCACCGCCGCAGAAAATGCTTTGAGCCCTGGAATAAAACCCATCGCAAACTGCGCGGATGAATAGGTCGCACCCCACATCACACCAGCAACCGCCGCCAGCGCAGCACCGAGTGCAAAAGTGAAAACAATGACCTTGTTGGAATCCACGCCCATCAATCCAGCGATGCGGGGATTTTCCGCGGTAGCGCGCATTGCTCGTCCCATTTTAGTTTTTTCCACCAATAGCGCGAGGCCGATCATCGATACGGTCGATAACACCAACAACATAATTTGTGTCGGTGAACGAACGGCATCACGGCGGGAAAAGGAATTGGACTGCGCCCCCAGATCATCATCGCCAATGTCTGCAGCAAAATAGAAACACCGATTGCTGTGATTAACGGCGCAAGTCGCGGTGCATCACGCAGCTTGCGATAAGCAACGCGCTCGATAATGACATTAACTGCAATACACACCGGAATCGCACCAGCAATCGCGATCAACAGCATCACTACACCCGGCAGACCGGGCGCGACATGTTGCACTACGTTCAAAATGGTGATGCCGATCATCGCACCGATCATCAACACATCGCCATGCGCAAAATTAATCAGATTGAGCACGCCATAGACCATCGTGTAACCGAGCGCGACCAGCGCATACATGCTACCCATGACCAAGCCATTAATGATTTGCTGAACCAGCGTCTCCATTTATATTTTCTCGCAAGTCGGGGGAAGCGGTTGAACGATATGCCAGCTATCTGCCAGCATCTGTGTTTTCAATAGGTGAGCGCAGTCAGAGCGTCGGCGATCCATCACTGGTTTCTTGTTTTTCTGCATCGTCGCGGCTCACATGCAGTCCTTTCGGAAGCGGAAAAATAACATTCTCTTCAACCCCTTCAAGTTTTTTGACGGTCTTCGCGCCCAGCTCTTTCAACCTTTCAATCACCGCTTGCACCAACACTTCGGGAGCGGAAGCTCCGGCCGTGACACCGACCCGCATCCGATCCTGCAACCACGCGGCATCAATCTGCGACGCGTTGTCCACCATGTAGGCAACGGTGCCCTTTTTCTCCGCGACTTCGCGCAGACGATTGGAATTAGAGCTGTTGGGACTACCGACGACGATCACGACATCGACCTGCGGCGCCATGAATTTCACCGCCTCTTGACGATTGGTCGTCGCATAGCAAATATCGCCTTTTTTTGGTTCCGTGATACCAGGGAATCTTTTTCTAAGTGCGGCAATCACATCGGCGGTGTCGTCAATCGATAATGTGGTTTGTGTCACGTACGACAATAACTCAGGATTTACGACCTGCAGTTTTTCGACATCATCGACGGTTTCGACCAGATGCATACCGCGCTCGGTCTGTCCCATTGTGCCCTCGACTTCGGGATGTCCATCATGGCCAATCATGATGATCTCACGGCCTTCACGGCGCATTTTTGCGACTTCCATATGCACCTTGGTCACCAGCGGGCAGGTGGCATCAAATACCGTCAGGCCGCGCTCAAGCGCTTCGGCCTGCACCGCCTTAGATACGCCATGCGCAGAAAATATCACGGTATTCCCAGTCGGTACGTCGGCCAATTCCTCAATGAAGATCGCGCCCTTGCTGCGCAAATCGTCCACCACATAGGCGTTGTGGACGATTTCATGTCGTACATAGATCGGCGCACCAAATTCTTTTAATGCACGTTCGACGATCTCGATTGCGCGATCCACTCCAGCGCAGAACCCGCGCGGTTGTGCCAGAAGTATTTCCTTGGCCATACTATGTTTATCCTCCAGGTTTATTCATCAACATGTGATGATCAAAGTCGCAGCAGATCATGCGGCGCACATCATCAGACGCGCATTCCTCAACAGGCGAGCACTTTCACATTATGCCGATAATGCGCACTTCAAACTTCAGTGTTTGTCCTGCCAGTGGATGGTTGAAATCGAACAGCGCATCACTATCATTAATTTCACGCAGCACACCGGCAAAACGGCCACCGGCCGGCGCGGCAAATTCAATCAGATCACCCACTACATATTGCGTATCCTGTGCTGAATTTTCATCCAAGGTCGCGCGCGATATTTTTTGAATCAGATCGGGATTACGTGGGCCGAATGCTTGTTCCGGCGTCAGTTCGAACAGATGATGAGCACCTTCCGTCAATCCTAACAAGCGTTGTTCCAGAAACGGTGCAAGTTGACCGCCCCCCAGTTGCAAAGTTGCAGGATTGCCGGCAAAGGTGCTGACAATATCCTGTCCTGACTCGGAAGCGAGACGGTAATGCAACGTCAGATAGGCGTTATCTGTAACTGTGTTAAGTTGCGAATTTGACATTAAAAATCCAGCATGACATGATGAGTCGCTATTTTAAGTCACCTTCGATTGAAAGCGCTCATTCATGGCAATTACTGACTGGCCTGCAGATCAACGACCACGTGAACGGCTGATCAAACACGGTCCCGAAAAACTATCCGATGCGGAATTGCTCGCCGTTTTTCTCCGTGTCGGTGTTGCGGGAAAAAGTGCGGTAGACCTCGGCCGCGATATGGTTGGCCATTTTGGTTCACTGAACGGCTTATTTTCCGCCAGCCTCACAGAATTTTCGCAACTGAACGGCCTCGGCCCGGCAAAATTCGCCCAGTTGCAAGCGGTGTTGGAATTAGCAAAGCGCGCATTGGGTGAACAGTTGCAAAACGGTGTAATGCTGGATTCTCCGACAGTCGTAAAACACTATCTTCAACTACTGGTTGGCGCACGTGAGTATGAATCCTTCGCGGTGCTATTTCTCGATGTGAAAAATCGTTTAATCGCCTGCGAAGAACTGTTTCGCGGAACCTTGACCCACGCCAGCGTCTATCCGCGCGAAATTGTGAAAGTCGCACTGCGTCACAATGCGGCCAGTGTGCTGCTCGCGCACAATCATCCTTCCGGTAGCGCAGAACCAAGTGCGGCCGATGATTCGCTCACGCACGCACTGACGCAAGCGCTGGCGCTAGTCGATGTACGTGTGCTCGATCATTTCGTCGTCGGTGCACAGGGCGTATATTCGTTTGCAGAACACGGCCGTATCTGACTTTTAAAACAGATATTTCTATGTGCTTTTCTATGCGTTTTTAATTGTTAAATAACTTTAAACAGCAAGACACTATTTTATTTCGCAAGTCATTGAAAAATCAAACGTTTTTCGATATACTCGCTTCTTTTCCAGTTTCGGAAATCTTTAAGGAGCGCATCATGGCACGTGTTTGCCAAGTCACCGGGAAGGGGCCGATGGTCGGCAACAATGTTTCCCATGCTAATAACAAAACGAAACGCCGCTTTTTGCCTAACCTGCAAAATCGTCGCATTTTCGTTGAATCAGAAAACCGTTGGGTATCACTGCGTCTGTCCAATGCAGGCTTGCGCGTGATCGACAAGATCGGTATTGATGCTGTGCTGGCCGATATGCGTGCCCGCGGCGAAAAGATCTAAAGTTAAAAATTTGCGCGACAGAGCCAAGCGTTACCTAACTCTGTCCTCAACTGAAAATAAGAGGAATCATCATGGCTAAATCCGGCCGCGACAAAATCAAACTGGAATCGACCGCAGGTACAGGTCATTTCTACACCACGACCAAAAACAAGCGCACCATGCCTGAAAAAATGGAGATCATGAAATTCGATCCCAAAGCACGCAAGCATGTCGCTTACAAAGAAACGAAGATCAAGTAATACTTCCGCTCTAAAAAAAACCCGCATGACATTCGTCTGCGGGTTTTTTTCATACTATTCGCTACTATTCAGATTCAGCGAAGCTGGTGCAGAAAAACTGAGCCAACGCGATCACGCCAAGTTCAGATCATGCGTAACTACGCAAACGCAATGAGAAATCCTGCAATGAGCGTATTCCTGAAGCTTCAGCACGCACACACCAATCCTGCAACTGGTGAAGCAATTGTTCACGACTGGAATTCGAACGTTCCCACAACGCTGCGAGCTCGGTACGCATCTCGTGCATCGTTTGTAGCGTCTTACTATGCGCGAATATCTGTTTCAACTGCTGCACATGTGATGCTTCCAGTTTTGCTGGTGGACGTTGCAGCAGCTTGCCTGCTTTTTTCAATCCCTTGAATTCGACCGCCGGATTAGCTTCAATACCAGACAGCTCATCACGCCAAGTCTGTTTCAGCGATTTGGCATATTTCGCCATCACGTCATAACGATTGGCGATAATCGATTGCAGTGTTTCGAAATCCGCGATCAATTTTTCACGATCGAACTTCGGCTGCGGTGCCACTTTCTTGACTTTGGCAAGGCCTACGATTTCCAGCATCCGGATATACATCCAGCCGATATCGAACTCATACCATTTTGACGACAGCTTGGCCGACGTCGCAAACGTGTGGTGATTGTTATGCAGCTCTTCGCCGCCAATCAAAATTCCCCATGGCACGATATTGGTGGAAGCATCTTCGCAATCATAATTACGATAGCCGAGGAAATGACCAATGCCATTCACAACACCTGCTGCGAATATCGGGATCCACAACATTTGGACTGCCCACACGGTCAACCCGAGCGCACCGAACAACAACACGTTCACGATCAGCAGTGACGCCACGCCCATCCCTGAATATTTGGTATAAAGATTACGCTCTACCCAATCATCGGGAGTACCGTGGCCATATTTATCGACGGTTTCCAGATTCTTCGATTCAGTGCGGTAAAGTTCTGCACCTTCCAGTAAAACTTTTTTGATGCCGCGTGTTTGCGGACTATGTGGATCCTCAACAGTGTCACATTTCGCGTGGTGCTTGCGATGAATCGCGGCCCATTCTTTCGTGACCATACCCGTCGTCAGCCATAACCAGAAACGGAAAAAATGACTGGGAATCGCATGCAGATCCAGCGCACGGTGCGCTTGGCAGCGATGCAGGAAAACAGTGACTCCAGCAATCGTGATATGCGTCACGATCAGCGTATACACCAAAACTTGCCAAGGTGATGCGCCTGTCAAACCACTGGACAAAAAGCTGACTATCGCGTCAAACAGATTATTCAAAATCATCAATACTCCATAAAACAACCAACAGACTTTCGTGCTTAGCGCTAGCGAAAGGTGCTTTCCGGCAATTAAAGCTGGAACTGGACGTCATTGTACCCTTTTTACTGGCACCTCTTTATTACGAAGACACAAGAAGTAACGAAACTGGCGTATTTACGCGAAAAATGATGAATTTCTATCTAATATTGTTTTAACTTCTGCCATATCGCATAGTTTATCAACAACAATCCCCATTCCATTATGTAAAGAAACATCCCATCTATTTTCGGTACGCTACTGCATTGTTACGATGCACCACCCAACTTTCCATATAGCGAGACGCGACGCAGACGCTATTGCGGATCACCAGCATATTTTCTGCATTTTTGTGTTGCGCGGTCCACGTGAAATTGAAGCTGCCGGTGATCACGGTGGCTCTCGGCATGTCGGGGTCAATCAGAATAATCTTGTTATGCGCGTTTTGATAACGCGTCTCCAACCACACCGCAATACCAGCTTTAGCGAGCGCGGAAAGCTGCGACGTTTCGACTTTCGCCTGCTGGTTCGCATCCGCCAGTACAGAAACATGAACACCACGACGCTTGGCATCGATCAGTGCGTGAGCAATATTACGACTGGTCAGTAAATACGCTTGCACCAGTATTTGCTGCTGCGCTTTTCCCATTTCCGTGACGATCATGCTTTCCACATCGTCTTCCGGAGCGAACACCGGCTGCGCTTGCACACCGCTCGTGATGTCGCAGGGTGCAGCCGCCATTGCACTTGAAGTCATCATTGAGCATGAGACGGCAAGCGCAATAATTTTTCTCATTTTGCGCGTTCCAGCACAGCCGCAAAAAAGCCATCGGTATGATGTCGATGTGGAAAAAGCTTCAGATAGCTTTCCATTTCCAGCGGAATTTTTTGCTCTGCCAATACCTGCTTCATCGGTACCAATGCAAACTCCGGATGAGTAGCTAGGAAATCCTCAACTATCGCTTCGTTTTCCTCATCGAGCAGACTACATGTCGCATACACTAATCGGCCGCCGGCCTTCACCAGACGAGCCGCTCCCGACAGAATCGCGATCTGTTTAGGCTTGAGCTCACTCAAGCCATCCACACTCTGACGCCATTTGATATCAGGATTACGTCGCAAAGTACCCAAGCCGCTGCACGGCGCATCGACCAACACCCGATCGATCTTGCCCGCTAAGCGTTTGACCTTCGCATCATTCTCATGTGCGATCACGACTGGATGCACATTCGACAGTCCACTACGTGCCAAACGCGGCTTCAGCTTTGCCAAACGCTTATCCGAAATATCGAATGCATATAGGCGACCAGTATTGCGCATTGCCGCACCCAGTGCGAGCGTCTTGCCTCCCGCTCCCGCGCAAAAATCGACTACCATTTCACCGCGCTTGGCACCGACAATCAGCGCTAGCAACTGACTGCCCTCATCCTGCACTTCGATTCCACCTTCGGCAAACAACGTCAGATTTTGCAGTGCAGGTTTTTTTTGCAATCGCAAGCCCAATGGCGAATAAGGTGTCAGTTCGCTCGTGATGGGTGCTAGTGCCAACGCGGCAATGGCTTGTTCACGCGTCGCCTTGATCGTATTCACACGCAGATCCAATGGCGCCGGGCGATTCAGACTGTCAGCCAATTCCAAGGTTTCACTTTCACCGTAGCGTGCCAGTAGTTTTTCAAACAGCCACGGCGGCAAGCTGGCTCTTGTCATCGGCGACAACGTAGTGTGATCGATCTGCATCACACGAGTCAGCCATTCCGCTTCGCCTTCCGACAATCCACCGAGCGCATCAACCCCGACGATACCGGCCAGTCCCAACAGCGCCAATCGGCGCATTGCAGGACCGTTGCCAGATTCCGAAAAACTCGCGTAGATCGGCTTACGTCTCAGATACTCATAGACGCCTTCAGCAATCACACCGCGCTCACGCGATCCAATTTTTGGATTCTCGCGAAAATATCGCGACAAAATGCCATCGGCAGGCGCAGTAAAACGCAGCACTTCACGCAGCACTGCTTCAGTATGGCCAATGACAAGAGGAGACAATCTCATTTATTTGCTTTCAATTGATTAAACCCTGCTTCATCGATCTGAACTTGATTCCCTTGAATCTGAAGTCTGCCTTCTACGAACCAACGCACTGCACGCGGATAAATCAGATGCTCTTCAACTAGCACCCGAGATGACAGCGTCTGTTCGGTATCGTTCGCCAGTACTGGCACTGCGGCCTGCGCGACAATCGGTCCATGATCCAGATCAGCGGTAACGAAATGCACTGTTACGCCGTGGATTTTGACACCCGCTTCCAATGCACGTTGATGAGTCGCCAAACCGGGAAAGCTCGGCAACAACGACGGATGAATATTCATCAGACGTCCAGCAAAATGTTCAACGAACGATGAGGTAAGTACGCGCATGAATCCCGCCAGCACCACCAGATCGGCGGAAAAACCATCAATGACATTTTTTAGCGCATCATCGAAAGCTTCACGGCTGGCATAATTTTTATGGCTAACCACTGCGGTCGGAATGCCCTGCTGTGCTGCAAACTGCAAGCCTTCGGCATCTGGTTTGTTGCTGATCACCGCAGCAATTCGTGCCGGCCAACGCTCCGCTTGCGCACGTTGTACGATCGCCTGCATATTGCTGCCACGCCCGGAAATCAAAATGACAATATTTTTCATGGCTAGATAGATGGCGGGCTCTGATCGAGCCCACTCATAAAAAAAGCCGACGCAGCGGTCGGCTGAGAAGGGTTAACTCGTATGCCGCGTTATTGAAAAGAATAGAACACGCGAAATACTATTTTCTTTTCCGCCCAGAAATCGGCGGCATCGCGAAACACATCGAGCAAAGTTTCGCGCGCTTCCTTGTCAAACTTCGGCGTATTCGGCAATTGTTCGAGCACGACTAGGAAGCCCGGTTGCGAGCCGGCTTTATATGCCAGATCAGTCAGGCAATCACCCAGTGCATCAAAGTTTTTCCCGAAATGACGTGGAAAATGAAACGCTTCGGCAATCGTTGTCAGCACCTGCTGCTTAGTGGTCGCCGTCGCACAATAAGCATACAGAAAATGCTGCCCGAGACGCGCAGCCTCTTCCTGTAAATCGGCTACACGAAAAGCGCGTATCGACTGCACAACGTTTGGCGGCACGGTTTTCAGTAAATTCATTTCTCCCTCGGTTTCTGTACAAGCAGCCTCAGTGTTTCTGATCAAAGACTCGGTTCGCATAGATCACTCTCTGATGCGTTTGAAGGTCTGATAATGATCGGCCGTATAGTAATAATCGACCGCCGCAGCCGGTGACCCACCCACGATAATGCGCTTCGCACCTCGCCCGCGGTAGGCAGATGCCTTGACCGTAAACTCATGATAATAACCGCGCTTTTCCTTTGGCAAGAGTCCTTCATAATTCCCAAAGACCGATCCATCCTTTGCATAAGGAAATGGCCCACCACGCTTAATCAACTGCAAGGTCTGCTGAGCGGCAAGCGGTAGATTTGCAACCGCAATCGAGTCGATCTCCTGCGCATTACCGGCGTAGATAGTTGACGAGAATAGCAGAACCGTCAACCACACAGCCCACTTTTTCCACCACTGGTTTTGCGCTTTTGCCTTCATGGTTAATATTGTCAAAAAGCAATCGCTGTAATTCGGATACGCTAGGGTAACGGTTTGTGCGCGGCGAATCAACTCTTCGATTCGCTCCAATCGACTTTATGGGATTGGCCAATGAACCTTGAGCTAATGCGCCCCTATCAGAGCGGCTAGGTTCGGGCACTATTTGTTGTAAATTTGGTCAATCAACTACTAAGACATACAACTTGTTTCAGAATTTACCGCGCACTATCCAGCCGGTGCTGGCGTAGAGCTAGATGGTTCAGGTTAAATAAACTATCAACTTTCATACTAGGAGACAAATATGCGCGTACCTGCACCCACACTCATTCGTGCATTGTCGGTTTGCGCCCTTTTCTTGTTCGCGTCTGCCAATGCGTCCGCTCACGGACAGCCACGCATAAATTGGTCGATTACCGTCGGTTCTCCATATTACGAACCGGCATATCAACCGCCACCTGCGGTATACATCCAACCGCAGCCGATATACGTTCAACCTAGGCCTGTTTATATTCAGCCGCAGCCTATCTACGTCCAGCAGCCACCGGTAATTGAATATCAAAATTATTACCCGGGCGCGTATTACACCGAGCCTGTGCGTTGGAATCGCCGTCAACGTGGAGAACGGTATTATCATCACCGTGGAGAGCGGTATTATCACCACGACCGTGATTAATTCCGAAGAATGCTATTTTTAGGCCACGCTTTCAAGCGCAATGCTGGCAGCTTGTTTCACACCAAAAAAAGCCAGCACATCGGCGCGACGCGCATAAGCATCGCGCCGACCGAGCGCTAACAGTTCATCGGTATAACTCGCTTCAAACAGCAGATAAGACGCCAATGCCGCACCACGGACTTCAGTAGCGCCAATCCCAGCCAGCATCACGCGGATCGGTGCTGGCAAGCTGCCGACGTGACGGCTGGCGATTTCATCCAGCCGTTCCGACGGCGCGATGATCAGCATTTCGACTGGCTTCAACGGCGTTTTCACCCTCTGTTCTTCGGTCAGGAATGACAGCGTCAAATTGATGCGATTCATCCGTTCGATATCCACCGCCAAACTATCGAGAAAAATACTGGATAGCGCATGTCCGGCCACTTGCGCCAAACTTGGATATTGCGCAGAAACGCCGTCCTCCAGCGGAGGCTCGACCAGACGTCCAGCACCAATCACCAATACCTTGTCGGCGCCGAGATGAATCGCGGGAGAAATCGGTGCCAGTTGGCGCATCGAACCATCGCCACAATATTCGCGACGACCATCGCAGTAAATCGGCGTGGCAGGGAAGATGAGAGGAATCGCGGACGAAGCCAGCAAATGTTCGACGCCGATCTGACTACGCAATGCAATTCGTTGCGTGCGAATCCATGGTTCGATCTCCGCCTCACTTTGAAAGAAAGTGATGTGCTGTCCGCTAGTGTAAGAAGAGGCGGTCACCGCCAGCGCATGCAGCGCACCATCAATCAGCGCGGCATCCAGCCGAGGAAAATTGAGCATCCGATTAAGCAGTGTCACCAGCGGGGTATTATCTAGCAACGACGCTGGTGGATTCGAATGCCATTTCCGTAATAGCCAACCAAACGACATCAGAGACAGCCACTTCGCCCCCGAGCGCATCACACCCAATGAATCGGCGCGATAGACTTGGCCTGCATTGAAATTTTCCCAGACATGAACGACGCGCGCCAGACCTTCACCGAAATCATCGGCATGGCAGGCCAGCGCGGTTGCATTGATGGCGCCAGCCGAGGTGCCACAGATAATGTCATACGGATTGGTTTCAGATCGCCACCCCGCTTCACACAAAATCGCAGACACTGCATGCAACACACCAACTTGGTATGCCGCGCGTGCGCCGCCTCCGCTGAGAACCAATCCGGTTTTTTTTCTGTTGCCCATGGCCAAAGGGTAGCAGGATGAGCCCGATTTGTGGAGCGAACGCCACACTACAGGACACAAAAAACAACGGCTGACAGCCGATCACTTGTCTGTCAGATCACGATCCGCTCAATCTCCCTTTGCATTTCCTTCACGACGCGGGTCAGCTCCTGCGAACCATAACTGATCACCATGCACCGTCAAACGCATGATGCCCTGCACACCTGAAGTTTGTACAAGCACTCGCACGTCATCACCTTTCGCTTTCAAAGAATCGATCAATTTTGCAGAAGCTCGCCCTTGTTCCAACTCGGTCGGTCCATTGCGACTACCAAAATTAGGAAGATCGATCGCTTGCTGCAGATTCATATTCCAATCCATCATCGCGATGAGCACTTTGGCAACATAGTTAATGATCGATGAGCCGCCGGGAGAACCCACTGCCAATATCATATTCTTTGTGTTTTTCTCAAATACCAATGTCGGTGCCATCGAACTGCGCGGACGTTTACCTCCTTCAACCCGGTTCGCAACTGGGCCGTTACTGTCACTGGCACTGAACGAAAAATCGGTCAGCTGATTGTTCAACAAAAAACCATCGACCATTTGTCGGGATCCAAATGCATCCTCAATCGAGGTCGTCATCGACAGCGCATTGCCATAACCATCGACAATCGAAATTTGCGAAGTGCCAGGAAATTCCAGTGCATCATCCGTCCCCAATCCGACATCCGCACCAAACGGCGAGCCAGGTTTTGCCAACCCCATCGACGTGTCGGAAATTAGTACAGCACGTTGTGCCAAATAGGGTTTATCGATCAGTGCAGCAATGCCCGGTGCCGGCAACGGACTGAAATCAGTATCGGCGACATAACGCGCGCGATCTGCAAAGGCCAGCTTGCCCGCTTCGGAAAATAAATGAACCGCTTCTGCACGAGGTTCGAGGTTCGGCACCTCTCCGCGCGGCGGGTAATTGGCGATCGAGGTGTTTTCAAGAATACCCAACATCTGCGCGATCGCGATGCCGCCGGATGATGGCGGTGGCATACCGCACACCGTCCAGCGCTTGTAGTCGGAGCATATCGGCTCACGTATTTTGGCTTGATAACCAGCCATATCGGACAGACTCAACAAGCCGGGATTAGTTTGATGCTCTGTCACTTTGGCGACGATATCCGAAGCAATCCGCCCTTTGTAAAATGCATTTGCTCCTTGCATCGCAATTTCTCGCAGCGTGCGTGCTAATGCTGGATTACGCATCACATAACCAACCGCACGCGCCTTTCCTTCGGCGTCGTAAAAATACGCGGCCGCTACCGGATCCCGTTTCAGATACGGATCTTTTTCAATCAGTGCATGTAAGCGTGGGCTGACTGCAAATCCGCGCTCCGCTAATTCGATCGCAGGAGTAAAAAGCGATGCCCACGGCAATTTCCCATATTGCTTGTGCGCGCTTTCCAACATACGCAGCACACCTGGCACGCCAGTCGAACGGCCACCGATCACTGCATCATAAAACGCTAACGGTTTGCCATCGGCAGTTTCAAACAACTTTCCGGTCGCCGCCGCTGGCGCAGTTTCGCGGCCATCGAATGCTTTGACCTTGTCTTCATCCCACATCAGCATGAATGCGCCACCGCCAATCCCGGATGATTGTGGTTCGACTAGATTCAACACCATTTGCGTCGCAATCGCCGCATCAACTACCGAGCCGCCTTCACGCAATATCCGATATCCCGCTTCGGTCGCCAATGGATGCGCAGCAGCGATCTGATATTTTTTTGCAATCCAACCCGCTTTGCTCAGATAACCGCTGGCACCTTCGGGCGCATGCATCTCGACCTTCGGAGTACCTTTCGATGCGACATTCGGCGCTGGCGGAGCGCTAGTGCAAGCAACCAGTATTGGCAGCACCAGCATCATCCATCTAAGTTTTTTCACAAACATATTTGCCTCCATCGGAATCCGCACGATTATGCACTCAGTCAGCGCGGCGGATTTGACGGCAGACAATACAGCAACTTTACCGAGGCTGCATTCGTATCGCTGCATCGAGGCGTATCGTTTCGCCGTTTAACATTGGGTTTTCGATGATCGCTTTGACTAATTGCGCATATTCATCAGGACGTCCAGCGCGCGCAGGAAATGGCGACATCTGTGCCAATGCATCTTGGGTTTGCTGCGGCATGCCGTGCAACATCGGCGTTTCGAAGATGCCGGGAGCGATCGTCATCACCCGAATACCATCGCGCGCCAGATCACGCGCCATTGGCAACGTCATGCCGACAATGCCCGCCTTCGATGCCGCATACGCGCACTGCCCGACTTGGCCATCGAACGCGGCAATCGATGCCGTATGAATAATGACACCGCGCTCACCATCTTGATTTGGTTCTCCCGTCGCCATTGCCAATGCAACGAGCCGCGCCATATTGAAGCTGCCGATCAGATTGATCGATAACGTCCGCTGAAACAACTCCAGTGAATGAATGCCCTTGCTGCCAATGATCTTCGCAGCGGGTGCGACTCCTGCGCAATTGATCAGACCCGTTACTGAGCCCAATTTTGTGGCAGCCGCAATAACTGCCTGCGCATCGCTCTCTGACGTGACATCACAATGAACAAATACACCGCGCAATTCGGACGCGAGCTGTTGACCGATATCGTCTTGAAGATCAGCGATCACCACACTGCCGCCGTGGGCAACAATCATCCGCGCAGTGGCAGCACCGAGTCCCGATGCGCCGCCAGTGATGATGAATACATTGCTGTGAATATGCATGATGTCCTCGTAGTCGCCGGGAAGTAATTTCTCATTCTATCGAATCGGAGCGCGCGAGGAGAAATCAGTGCCGCACGATGTTCCGCATTCATATCTGATGGCATGACAGCAGACTCAGGTAAAAGCTGCTATTTTGCTATTCGCCACCTTGATTTCAGGATAGTCATCATGAATAGAATCTATCGCCTGTGTAAAACAGGAATGTTTGCTGCAATTTGCATATGCGCAGCCACTGCCGCGATCACGCCCGCGGCAGCTCATGGAAATGATCATTCGCAACATGCAGCCGCTCCCGAGCTGGGGACTTCTGCTGCCGCTGACGATCAAGATCATCTATGGGCGGTGACCAAAGAAACGCTCGACGGTCAGCAATTCGTAATGATTCAAAGTTCATCCGACATGGGGAAAAGCTGGAGCAAGCCGCGCAAAGTCATTCAAACGCCGGAGCCGATTTCTGCGAATGGCGAAGCGCGTCCGAAAATCGCATTTGGTCAAAATGGAGAAATGTATATCAGCTACACCACGCCCGTCGCGCGACCACATGTGGGTAATATCCGCTTTGTGCGCTCGCTGGATGGTGGCGCTACATTCTCCAAACCCATCACGGTTCATCACAACAGTGATCGTATTACCCATGCATTCGAGTCGATGATCGTTGATCATACGGGTCGGATTTATATCGCGTGGATTGACGGCCGCGATGCACAAGCGGCTAAAGCAAACAACAAAACTTATTCCGGCTCCGCACTGTATTACGCAGTGTCTACTGATCACGGCGCTACCTTCAATGGTGATTACAAAATCGCTGATCATTCATGCGAATGCTGCCGAATTGCATTGGCATTAAACGCGGATGGTAATCCAGTAGCAATGTGGAGACATGTATTTGTTCCCAACATCCGCGATCACGCATTGGTGCAACTGACGCCCGATGGCAAGCTCGCCGATATCACGCGCGTCACTTTCGACGACTGGCGGATCGATGCGTGTCCGCATCAAGGGCCGTCATTGGCATATGGCTCGAACGGTGTGCGTCACCAAGTCTGGTTCAACGGCAAGGAAGGCGATGGCAGCGGCGTACTATATGCGGCGACAAACGCCGCCGGAAAAATTGGAACTCCGATCACGATTGGTTCAGCGCAAGCGTCGCATGCGGATGTGGCAGTACAAGGTAATAACGTGGTCGTTGCATGGAAACAATTCGACGGAAAATCAACCGCGATTCTCGCCCATATCTCGCATGACGGCGGCGTTCACTGGCAGCAGAAAGAGCTGGCTCATACGGTCGTTGAATCCGATCAACCCCATTTGATCAATACCCGTTCAAATATTCTGCTAATTTGGCGAACACAGTCAGATGGGATTGTGACCATCGACGTTACTTCAATCAAGCCATGAAAAAGACACTGATCACCGCGCTGCTGCTGTTCACAACGCAATTCGCCATGACAGTCGCTCATGCCGAGAGCAGCATGCGGCCATTGATGCCTGACAGCTTTCATCAAGTCGTCGCTGACCACAAGGGGAAGCAATTCGTCGTGCTGGTATGGTCGCTCGATTGCCAGTATTGTCAGCGCAGCTTTAAAACACTGGCTGATGCTCAACGGGATACTGGGCTCAACGTCGTGACCATCGTCACCGATCACACCAGCGATACTGAAGCGATCAGACTGGCAAGAAAAAAATTGGTGGTGTCAGGATTGAAGGCCGAGATGTGGGCCTTTGGCGATGCATCGACCGAGCGATTACGCTATTCGATCGATCCGGCATGGCGTGGTGAAGTACCGCGCAGCTACTGGTTCAACGCACGTGGTGAAGTCACCGCACATTCGGGGATTATCACTGCTGCCGTTGCTAAGCGTTTCCTATCGAAATAACATCGCTCAACTTCTGAGTGAATAAAAAAAAGCCCCGGTTTTGCCGGGGCTTTTTTGACGACCGTGAATCAATTAGTCGTCGCTATTTTCAGCTTTTGCTCATCAATGATTCACCGTTGCAGCATCATCTGCCGCTGGTGCTGCCGGCAGCACACCGATGACTGCTGCGCCATCAGCCGAGGCAGCCGGCGTCATGATCACGGTCACTGGTTCGTTCGGCACTGCATTGCTTTGCATACCAATCGCAGTTGGCAACGGCAGCAGCGGCACGATCAACAAAGCTACGATATTGATAATTTTGATCAGCGGATTGATCGCAGGGCCCGCCGTATCCTTGTATGGGTCACCTACGGTATCACCAGTCACCGCCGCCTTATGAGCTTCGGAACCTTTGCCACCGTGATTGCCATCTTCGATATACTTTTTAGCGTTATCCCATGCACCACCACCGGTACACATCGAGATTGCAACGAACAAACCTGTGACGATGGTACCCATCAGCAAGCCACCCAGTGCAGCCGGTCCGAGCAACAGACCGACCACGATCGGAACCACCACAGGCAACAGTGAAGGAATCACCATTTCTTTAATCGCGGCGGTGGTCAGCATGTCGACTGCTTTACCATATTCTGGCTTGCCGCTACCATCCATGATGCCCTTGATGTCGCGGAACTGACGACGTACTTCTTCGACTACCGCACCAGCAGCGCGACCGACTGCTTCCATCGCCATCGCACCAAACAGGTAAGGAATCAAGCCGCCGATAAACAGGCCAATGATCACGCTAGGATCGGACAGATCAAAACTCAAATGCATGCCGCGCTCGCCAAGTGCATGTGTGTAATCAGCGAACAATACCAGCGATGCCAGACCGGCCGA
>CAJDWW010000015.1_pt1 | contig 20221 bp, 18 predicted proteins | sample 7391721 | NCBI WGS metagenome assembly CAJDWW01 (sample SAMEA7055731, study PRJEB34461) | soil metagenome | biome: terrestrial ecosystem; feature: Peninsula; material: soil | place: Antarctica | collected 2016
TGCTGTTCTCGAACGGTAAGGGCGGTACTGAACTAGCCGCGCGCGCCAGCGCCTATGGTGAATTTTTCGAACGCTTGGGAACGCATTATTTTTGGACCCACTTCAACCTCGGCGTCGATCGCGCCAACGCACCGTTCGTCCACTACCCGCAAGAGCGATGGTTCGCGCACACCGCCGACGGCAAGTGGTCGGCCGATATGCTAAATCCAGAACTACATGCGTTCTACAACCCAGATAGCGACATCGACAGCCGCGTGCTGGTCGATCTTAATTCCGGCAATGTCGAACGCGGCGTCTGCACACTGCCATACAAACGGCTGCGTGACGACACGACGACCTACATCCCGGTCAACATCATCGGCAATCTGTACGTCAGCAACGGCATGGCTGCTGGCAACACCGTCAACGAAGCACGCGCTCAAGCACTCTCGGAAATATTCGAGCGCGCGATCAAATACCGCATCATCTCAGAAGGACTATGTTTGCCAGAAGTACCGGACGAAGTGATTGCACGTTTTCCCAGCATCCACGCAGGAATCACTGGCCTGCGCAACGCAGGCTTCGGCATCTTGGTGAAAGACGCTTCGCTGGGCGGAAAATATCCAGTCATGAACGTGACACTGATTCACCCGAAAGACCAAGGCGTGTTCTCCAGCTACGGGGCGCATCCGCGCTTCGAAATCGCGCTGGAACGCGCAATGACCGAACTACTGCAAGGTCGCGCACTCGATTCTCTGGAAGGCTTTCCTGAGCCGGGCTTCGAGATGAGTGAAATTGATGCCAAGGCGCGTACAGCTGCCGCATTCTGGTGCCGGGCTTCTCGGAAATCTATCCAGTAGAAGATTTGGAATGGGAAAATAATAGCGTCGGCAATGCGCTGCGTCCGCTGCTAGTGCGCCTACACGATCTGAGCGAACAGGAATGCGCCACGCTGCTGGGCGATTTGCAAACCTCCAATTTGAATGATGAACGTCCGCTCTGGGAAATTCTCGGCTTGGCAATTCCGCCGGGTACGCCGTGGAAACAACTACGTATCGGCGAGTTGAAGACACTGCTGGCGTTAGTGGTCGGCGATGAGGAAGCGATACTCGAAGGCTGCGACTGGCTTCATCATTTTGGCGATCTGGCCAAGCCGCGCCGTCTGGTCTATCGCTGCATCGAGAGCATTATCAAACTCGAGGAGTCGAACCACTATCGCCGCTCGCTCGCACTGATGTATGGCGCAGAAACACTGCGTCAAGCGGAAGCGCTACTGGATGGTTCCGAACGCTTCTTCGGCCTCGATACACTCGGCTCCAATTTCGAAGGCAGCGCGATGCATCAAACGCTGCTGGCCGCGTACGACAAATTGTTTGTTACCGACGCCGCATAGGTTCATCAATTCGCCGCTGAAAAAAAGCGCCTCGTTCATCAATTCGCCGCTGAAAAAAAGCGCCTCAGCGCCTTTTTTATTTTCGGATTTTTGCACTGAATTTCCGCCCTCTGTTGGCGATCGCTCGAAATCGAGCCAGTTCTGCTTCCAATTATCGCGGTCGGCTGACCCTACTGTGGACGGGGGAAGCGCATAGGAAATACCACGATCCGTCAATCTTTGTGAGTCAATCGCACATGAAAATACTGGGTCGATTTGGCGCGATAATCAACAGTCTGCAGCGAACTGCTGCAGTCTCTGTCCCTCGGCTCGAGCCTCGGCCAACAACTGGTTCCAGTCGTCTGGGGGATGGCCGCTTTCCAGCATCTTGCGGAATACCCGGTAGGCGTCGTCGCTGCTCTCGTGGGCGCGCTTGGTGTCCTCATCATTGACCCAAGCGAACACGATCACTTTGCTGGGCGCGTGGTAGCGGAAGAACAGTCGGTACTGCTGGAAGAACTTCGCCCGGAACCAGTGCTTGTGATCGTCGCCGAGCGTGCCGCCTTGCCGGTATTCCGGTCGAGCCGGATCTTGCGGGACGACATCGAAGGCCAGCTTCGTGATCGCCGCCAGTTGCTTGCTGGCGTTTTTCTTCACGTACCCGACGGGGTCTTTCTGTTTAAAGGTCTCGACCTGCCGTGCTAGCACTTCAATCTGTGCGAGGAACAGCGGGTGCGCAAAAACCGTCCAGCCGTGGACGACCAGAGGCGGACGCCAGCGGTCTGCAACTTCAGGCGCTGGACGAAGCCAGCATCTACAGCCTGTAGGCGCTCGGGGTGGTTGGCAATGTCGCGTGCCAGGTACCCAAGGAACTGTCCGAGTACCGGGTCGTCTGCTTCGGATGCCTCTACGCGGGTCAGCACCACCTCGCCGGTGGGGCGGATGGTGTAGTGGATCTTGTCGCGCTTGCCGAGCCGAAGAGCGCGACGCACGGTCTCCGGTACGGTGGTCTGGTAGCGGTCGGTCAGTGTGGATTCGACGTCGAGGATGGTGGGCATGGCGCGCTCCGGTCAAAGATGTGTATGTTTTGCATGGTAATGCAATCGCCTTGTCCAGTCAATGCACGTGCATTGCCTGCGATTATTGCCATCCTGCCGGGAGTTTCGGGGGGGCTACCAGTAAGCACATCGAACGCCGTGAGCCAGACTGTCTGTTGGCGATCGCTCGAAATTGAGCCAGTTCTGCTTCCAATTATCGCGGTCGGCTGACCCTACTGCGGACGGAGGAAGCGCATAGAAAATACCGCGATCCGTCAATCTTTGCGGGGCAATCGCACATGAAAACACTGGGTCGATTGGGCGCGATAATCAACACCTCGCACTCCTGGAGGCTTCCTGCCTCGATCGCTCGATAAATGTCAGCCATGCCTGAATCGGCAAAACTTGTGCGTCTGATCGTTACTGCTGGACGTGCCTAATGCGCCGTAAAAATTGATGTTCTCTTATTGTCACCTTGATGCCTAGCCCCTACATCCGCACTTCGCCAAATTTTTATAATTGTGTACCGATCAGAGATGCAATCTGATCGGCCAATTTTTCACGCAGTGGGCGCTGTTCCCAAGACTGAAGTGTGATGATTTTCGAACGGCGCCAGTCATTCTCGAAGATGGCTACCTGGCGCAAGGCGAAGTCGTGATCAAGCACGTTTAGATTTGCTTCATCGTTCAGTCGGAAGGAACGGTTATCAAAATTTGTTGATCCCACGGAGACCAGCAACGAATCAACTACTAATGCCTTAACGTGGAACATGGTCGGCTGGTATTCTGCAATCGTGATCCCAGCTCTCAATAGTTCTCCCCAACGCGCTCTTGATGCGCTGCGTACAACATCGGAATCAATATGTCCACCCGGCGTAATAATGCGGATATTCACGCCGCGTTTTGCAGCGGCCACCAACGCATTAATAGTTAATTCCTCGGGTACAAAATATGCGCTTGAGAGATCGATACTATATTTTGCAGCATTGATTGCCAGCAGATACATCAGGTGCACACTTTCACTGCCACCAGTAGGAGAACTACTAAATAATTGCGCTGACTCCGATCCGGTTTTTTTGAGTGCGGGGAAGTAATCCGACCCATCAAGCACACGTCCGGTTGCCTTAGTCCAGTTATCATTGAAAGCGGCCTGAAACTGGCCTACGACAGGACCTTCCACACGAAAATGCGTGTCTCTCCACTGTGAGGGCCCTTTGGCGTCACCGCGCCATTGATCGGCGATACCGACTCCTCCTGTGAAACCGACCGCTCCATCCACGACCAGCAACTTGCGATGAGTACGGTTATTGAATTTCGCCAGTTTCCACCACACTGGTTTATGGAAGCGTTCTACTTCGATGCCGGCGTCTTTCATTTCGTCGATTACGGACAAGTCCATTTTTGCGCTGCCAATAAAATCGAGAATCACGTGTATTTTTACACCTGCTTTGGCTCGTTCAATCAACGCATCGCTGAATTCCTTTCCAATCGATCCGGACCAGTAAATATACGTTTCGAATGTGATGGTTTTTTTCGCACCGCTAATTGCTTTCAACATCGACGGGAATATTTCGTCCCCATTGAGCAGGACTTCGACGGAATTGCCTTCAAGGATGGGAGGACCTAACAGGACTCCTAGCGAACGCCGAAACTGTGGATCTTGTGTGTCGTACGCGTGCGTAAGTGGCTTCTCGATCCGCTTCTCGCCTGGCATTAAATTGAGTATCAACAAACCGATCGATATTGTAGCTATTGAGGCAAGAAGTGCCGTCTTTACTATTGGACTAATCATAATTACTGATCTGCGTGAAGTCACGCGGTTGGTTAAAAATAAGCGGGCAAAAAATAAGTGGTCAAGTCTTACATTGATACAACCGCTGCTTTACGGCGCAGAAACACTGCACCAGGCAGAAGCGCTGCTGTATGGAACCGAGCGTGTCTTCGGTCTCGATACACTCAGCCTCAACTTCGAGCGTAGCGCGATGCATCAAACGCTGCTGGCTGCTTATGACAAATTATTTGCTGCCGACGCCGCATAAATTCATCAATTCGCAGCTAAAAAAGGCTCCTCGACTGGTCAAATCAAAAAAATAGAACCCATATTTTCTCTGGTATAAAACATGACCAGCACCTCGATCTAGTCACGATCTGCGTCACTACGCTGACGGTTGGTGGCAAACCTACTGCACGCAATTAGAGTTCCGGTGCTGATAAAAATTTCACGACGAAAATCGTATCCCCTCCAACACACCCATCGCTTTCTGCATTTTTTCCACCATCACCGACGGTTCGCGGTAGGTCATTATCAGTTCCTGTGTCGCGCGCGTCATCGCGACATACAGCAAACGCGCTTCGTCTTCGGCTGACTCGGCACGTGATTCAAGTGCGCCTACGCCGGGAATGCAGACCAACGAAAATTCCAAGCCTTTACTGCTATGCATCGTGACAATTTTTACGCTGTCGTGGTGCGTATCAAATGATTTTTTATTGTCTTGTTGCCAGTCGAAAGGAATGCCTTTGCGCTGAAGTATCTGCATCATTTTCTGGCCGGTCGCGTAATGCCGATAAATAACTGCCATCTGGTTCCAACCCAAACCGGTTTTATTCGCATCGTTCAGCCGGTTGGCGAGATAGTCGAGTTCGCTGTTCAGTTCAGGCAACCGAATCAATAGCGGTTTCGGTCCATGTCGGCCGGTGCTCATCGGCTGTACAGTGGGTGCTTGATCTTCTTCGGTTTCTTTTTCCGACAACAAATCATCGGCAAACGCGCGAGCGACGGCCAAAATTTCTGAGGTATTACGGTAATTTAATTTGAGGATCGTGGTGCGGCCTTGCGCTTGCACACCGACACTGGAAAATGAAAATCGTCGTTTTTTCGGGCCGTTGTAAATCGATTGTGCATCGTCATACAACACCAACAGCGAGTTGGTATCGGGGTGAATCATTTGCACAATCAGCTTGAACCATTCGGCGCGGAAATCATGTCCTTCGTCGATCAGTACCGCATCATATTGTGTGGAAGGGATTTGCTGTTGATCGACGGCGCGGATCAGCCGCTCGACGCAGGCTTCGAAAAAACCATTCTTGTCATTACTGTTGGGCGGTAAACCGACGTGATAAGTTTTCAGTTGCCGGACACACCATGCATGAAAATTTACGACGTTAACTTTGTGCTGCAAACCTTTTGCGGCCATCGTGTTGGCCAATTTCGACGCCAATGTTTTGTTATAGCAAAGTACCAGAATCGGACGTTGGCACAGCTTGGCCAAGTGTTCGGCGCGATAGCCGAGAATCAGCGTTTTGCCGGAACCGGCGACGCCATGAATCACGCGGTGCCCTTCCCCCAAACTACGCGCCAACTGTTCCTGTTGAATATCCATCACGCGCAGCACGTCCGGGATTTCAATTTCCTTCTGGCCGCTTTCAGAAAACATATCTGACTGCACCGGAATGCGAATTTCCGGAAACATATGCCATCGCACGCGATCAATCTGCGGCAATGAAAGAATGCGGGTGAACTTGTATGGAAACATATCCCACAGCCGCTTCTGAAACACTTCCATATCCACACTGGGCGTCATCTCATCTTTGCAAATCACCAGATGCGATGGCAGTACGTTTTCCATCTCATGCTGATCAAACTGTTGGCGATCAATATTCGTCAGCACCACGCCATGACCATAAGGAAATGCGGGTTTTCCTTTCAGGGAACCACTAGGCCAGATCAGTTGCGGATCGCGTTCGAGCTTGTTGGTGATCACGTACATATATTGCCGCGCCTGCTCTAGCGGGTTCAATTCATGTTTGAGGCCGTGATCGGTATCGAGCACCACGCTTTGCTTGTCGATGCTGTGTATCGTGGTCAGCTTCCAGTCCTTGACTTCGAGCACCAGCAAACCGCGACTAGGATGAAAGATAACAAAATCGGGATGCCGTGTTTTATCGCCGATCGATACGTCGTACCAGCACAAATAATCGTCTTCCAGTTTTTCTTCAAGGCGCTCGGCGACGCGCTTTTCGCCGCTTGTCATGCGGGATTTGCACGCGCCGATTGCAGGGATAAGTGTTGCCATGGCTTCCTCGGTAGGTGCTGCCATATTACTATTTCGGAATTCACTGGTGCAAGTGAAGGCTGAGCCGATCCAGAAACAGAATGTATACTCTGTCGCTCGGTATTATTGGAAATCCCTGCTCTCCACCGATAGTTCACCCAGCAACTCCGAGTGATCCACGATGCGTTTGGCGACTAAATGTCGCACGCCTTCCTTGCATTGCCATATTCCATACACCGTCATCAGCCGCGCATTCAGTATTTCCTTGCGCTGCTTTTCAATCAGCGCGGGCCAGATGATGACATTGGTAATTCCTGTTTCATCTTCGAGTGTGACGAACATCGTTCCTTTGGCCGTCGGCGGGCGTTGACGCATAGTGACAATACCGATGGTGCGAGCAATTTTGCGATCTGCAAAGCCTTTCATTTCCAATGCGGTAGACAAATTCATTTTCTTCAAGCGCGGCCGGAGCAGCGCCAGCGGATGACGATTCAACGTCAGACCAACACTGGCATAGTCAGCGACAATTTCCTGCCCTTCGGTGGCGACCGGCAAACTCACCGACGCTTCTATGATCGGTGCATCTTTCAACAACGGCGGTGCAGGTTTTATCGCCGCGACTTCCCATTTAGCCTGTCGGCGATGGCCGGCTAACGGTAGTAATGCATTAGCACGCGCGAGCGCTCCCAAATCATGCTGATCAAGCGCAGCACGTCGCGCCAGATCGTCCACGCTGACGAACGAGCATCGAGCGCGAATCATCACAATGCGCTCGGCGCTAGTGCGCGACAAACCTTTTACCATGTTCAGTCCCAGCCGTACTGCAGGAGAACGTTCGTGTATTTCTTCCATCGTCGATTCCGCTTCGCTGATCGTGATATCGATCGGCCGTACCGATACGCCGTGCCGCTTCGCATCCTGCACCAGTTGCGAGGGCGAATAGAAACCCATCGGTTGCGAGTTCAATAGTGCAATCAGAAAAGCCGCAGGCTCGTGACATTTGATCCATGCAGAAACGTAGACCAATAACGCGAAACTGGCTGCATGCGATTCAGGAAAACCATATTCGCCAAAACCCTTGATCTGTTCAAACAAGCGATCGGCGAATGCAGGATCGTAATGCTTGGCGATCAATCCTTTTTTCAGTCTTTCACCATTTTTTTCCAGATCGCCCTTGCGTTTCCACGCCGCCATCGAGCGACGCAGATCATCGGCTTCACCGGGAGAATATCCGGCGGCCAGCATCGCAATCTGCATCACTTGTTCTTGGAAAATTGGAACCCCGTAGGTGCGCGACAGCGCTTGCTTGATTTCGGGTCCCGGATAAACAATATCTTCCGGTCGCATATGCCGTTGCTGCAAATACGGATGTACCATGCCGCCCTGAATCGGCCCCGGTCGCACAATCGCGACTTGCACCACCAGATCGTAATATTGGCGCGGTCGCAAACGCGGAAGCAGCGACATCTGCGCGCGCGACTCGATCTGGAATACGCCGATCGTATCGGCAGCACTGATCATGTCGTAGGTTGGTGAATCATCGGCGGGGATATCCTGCATCTCGAACGGCTTGCGATGGCGTGTGGCGATCAGCTCCAGCGCGCGACGAATCGCCGACAACATGCCTAACGCCAATACATCGACCTTCAGCAAACCTAGCGCATCGAGATCGTCCTTGTCCCATTCGATGACGCTGCGCTCAACCATCGTCGCATTTTCGATTGGCACTAGCCGCGATAGATTGTCGCGCGCGATGACGAAACCACCGGTATGTTGCGATAGATGGCGCGGAAAACCAATTAGCATTTGCGTCAGTTCCACCAGCTTTTTCACCACGGAAGATTGTGGATCGAATCCGCCTGCCTGTAATCGTTCTTCGTGAATTTCTTTGCCGTCCCACCATGTATGTGATTGAGACAAGCGATTGACTTGTTCGAAATCTAGTCCCAATGCCTTGCCAACATCCTTAATTGCCGAACGAGGGCGATAGGTGATTACTGCAGCGGTTAATGCGGCGCGATGACGCCCGTATTTGTTATAGATGTACTGCATCACTTCTTCGCGTCGTTGGTGCTCGAAGTCGACGTCGATATCCGGCGGCTCGTTACGTTCACGGGAAATGAAGCGCTCAAGTAAAACATTACTGCACGCGGGGTTGACCTCGGTAATACCGAGGCAGTAGCAAACCACCGAATTTGCCGCAGAGCCGCGCCCCTGACAAAGAATGCGCTTGCTGCGCGCGAACCGCACAATGTCGTACACGGTGAGGAAAAACGGCTCGTATTCAAGCTCGGTAATTAATGCTAATTCACGTTCGATTTGTTGCTCAATATCTGTAGGGATACCATTCTTGAAGCGATGCCGAATCGCGCCTTCATACGTTAGCCGCCGCAAGTAGCCCACCAGAGTTTCTCCTACTGGGACGATTTCCTGAGGATATTCGTAGCGCAGCTCATTCAGCGAAAATACGCATCGGTTGGCAAGTACCAGCGTTTCACGTAGCAGCTTCTCTGAGTAAATTTGTGCCAATCGCAGACGCGAACGCAAATGCTGTTCTGCATTCGGCTGCAACTCCAAACCACATTCAGCGATAGGCATTCCCAGCCGCACCGCAGTCAATGTGTCTTGCAATGGTTTACGTGAACGAACATGCATCAATACATCGCCCATCGCCACTAATCGCAGATCGGTCTTTTTTGAAAGTGCAATGAGTTGATCCAACCACTCTTCATCATCAGCCCACAGTAATAGTTCAGCAGCGATCCATGCTCGTGTCGGAAAAGTAGTTGCCAACCATGCTGCCTGTTTCTCGATATCTGCGGGAGCCGTGCCACGTTGTGGGATCAGAATCGCAAGACAATCCGGTAATTGAGCCAGATGCGCGAAAGCATTTTCAGTACGATCGCTTAGTGCAAAGTCGTCGCGCGACAATTGATAAAGCCCTTTTTTAGCTCGCCGACGACCGAGCGTGATCAGCTCGGATAAATTGCCATAACCATTGCGGTTGGTCGCCAGAAAAACCAATCGCGTACCGCAGGTCAGCGTAATTTCACTGCCGATAATCAAATGAAAATTTTTCTTTTTGGCCTCAACATGTGCTCGCACGACACCCGCCAGCGAACACTCGTCAGTAATCGCAAGACTGGTGTAACCCAGTGCACAAGCACGCTGTATCAATTCTTCTGGATGAGACGCACCCCGCAGGAAACTGAAGTTTGAGCGGCAATGCAACTCGGCATAAGGAGAAAGAACGAATGACATGATCAATGCCTGTCATGCTCATCCGAAAAAACCATGCAAAAACCAGCCAGAACCTACGGTTTCATGCGAAGTACGTAACCGATATATCCACAGCAGTTGATGCTGATTATTGTGCGCAATAAAATAATCGCGTGCGGCCAGTGCGTCATCCCACCAACCTGATTCGATACGTTCTGGCCATGTCAACAAGGTGAGTTGACTGTGATAAAACGGCTTATGATCCCGCGTCATCAAGGCCAATGGTTGCGGCAGAAGCCATGTGGGGCGCGCACATGTGCGACGTAATGCACCCTCTTCTTTTGTGGCACGACGTTTTATCGGGTTTGCACAGGTCGTTGTGATGATGCCTCGCTCTGGTCGATGATCGGCGAACGTTTCCAGTCGATGAACGGACTGCATTCCTAGTCGGCTTTGCAAACGTTCTATCCATCGAGCGGTGCTTTCCGCATCCGATGTGGATGTCGAAAATAATTCCGTATTCGGGGCCGCCTGCACGACCAGTTGGTCTGCTGTCAATGCCACTTCGCAAACGGGTGCGATCAACTCCAATTGAGTCAGTCGTTCGCGTAGCAGCAAGGTTAAGTGATCAATGTCACGACTAGGCATGCCAAGCACGATCGTCAATGGCGTCGTGCGATGCTCGCGATATCGATTTGATTCGTGATGCAACAAAAGTGTGATGCCGATGACTGCGGCATGACGTGCTGCAAGCCACCCAGTCAATTGCAGCAATAAACGACGCACCGCGAACAACAATCCCTCTGTACTTTCCACACGCGCCATCAGTTCGATCCTGGCCTCAAAAATATCAGGGGCTTCAAACCAACGATGTGCTTCCGCTTCTTCACCATAAGCGCGATCGAGTTCACGCAATAAATCGCGACCGAAACGTCGCATCAATCCACCGCGCGGTAACGCGCGCAACTGACCGAGGGTATGACAGCCGATGCCATCCAACGTCGGTAGATGCACTTGTGCCGTTTCCAATACGTGTATCGGAAGAGGATCAAGCGCATGCAATAAGTTATCTTCGAATATATCAACAAGATCGTCACATTGCGCACGTAGCCATGCGCCCGTTGCGGTAGTCGCACTTGCTATGCGGGCGTTCAATCTCAGTTCGAGTAGACCTGACAATAATTGCGATGCAATGGCGTGAGAGCCACGGAACAAACGTAAGCTGGCTGCGATTTCCATATAGAACCCACACGAATGCAGAGCGACTTGCGGCGTAAAGTGCAACGCCCACAACGCCGCTTCATGCAACGCCTGCGCTTCCTGATGCGTATCGCGTACGAACGATTGCAAATTACCAGCTAATGCATGTGCATTGGCTTCCGACATACCAGGGCGGATACCTGCATGCTCGGCGAGCTGATTGCACCAACCGATTCGCCGGTTCTCATGGATCACGACCGGGCTATCGACCAGCGCATCAGTAACGTCGATTGCAGCTCTACACCGTGAACGCAGCACGACGTCGAGCGGCAGTTGCGGCAAGTGAATGGCTATCCACAGCATCAGATAAAAAACCTACAGAAGGAATAATGGTGGCTGCGCGTGCAGCCAATGGCTTAGTCAGGCTCGATGGAATCGATAGTGGCAAGATCATCGGCTCCGCATGCTCCGGCCCTCGACGCTTGATGATCTGGACTGACAGTTGACCGGTGGCGGCTGGTTGACAGACCAAACGCAACGGCGCCGGCGACGATTGATCCTGCGCTGACAATGGACGAAAAACGAAAGTCAATCCTTCCCCGCTAGCAGCAGCTAATTGCAGTCGGCGCAAATGATCCGTTCGTACCTGTGGCAGCCAACATAGCAGCGCACCAAAGCTGGCACTTTTCAGCGTCTGTTCGATGGCCCAAATACGATCGATTGATTTATTAGCATCGACGAGAAAGATATTTTTCAAATCGATGCCGAGCTGTTGCAGTGCCGGGGCAAAAGGAATATGCGGCGGCGCCAACAAAATCACGGTTTTGCCAGCTTTCGTCAGAGCGGCAAGCGGCGGCGCCAACAAGCGCCATTCACCGATACCTGGATCAGAGAGTAATAGCTCAACCAATACTGACGGCGGCCAACCGCCACCCGGCAATTCCTTGTCCAGATCAGCGTAACCCGATGCGGCAGGCGCCGAACGATACGATCCCATCTGGTTGCCCCGCCACACTGAAGGCGGCAAAGACAATGTGTTAGGCGCAGCATTGGCCTGAGTACTCAACCGAGTAAGCAGGTGAGCAAAGGGAGCGACTTGCAAAGCCGTAGCCATAGAATCTCCGAAACGCAATATGGCTCACTAATATACTGTATATAAACCCAGTATAAAAGTATTTATACAAAGTTTTAGCGCTTTATTTTTAAAGTGTTTCCTTTACTGAAATTTGTTCCTTTATATTTATTTAGACCGTTCATGGTGCTAAAGCGGCTCACCTCATAATCTCAGTAATATCATCGCACTGAAGCATAAAGAACCGCCCTTGCTGAAGGCACAGAATCGCCTGAAATGAAAAGTGACGTAACGCATCAAAGAGATTTGTTGCTGCATAATAGTTATTCTCAAACCATCATCACGCCTTCACCATGCCCGTCTCCCTGAACAATCTGCTGGTTATCGGCATCTCTTCCCGCGCGTTGTTTGATCTAGAAGCGGAAGAAGCGATTTTTCGCACGCAAGGATTGGAAGCGTATCGCCAGCATCAACTGCTTCACGAGAATGAAATTTTGAAGCTCGGTTCGGGCTTTGCGCTGATCCGTGCCTTACTGAAGCTCAATGCGTTAACGCCCAGCCAGCGTTTTGTCGAAGTCGTCATCATGTCGCGCAATTCTTCCGAGACTTCGCTGCGCATCTTCAACTCGATCGAACATTATGGGCTCGACATCACGCGCGCCGCATTATCCGGCGGTGCATCACTGACGCCGTATCTGCAAGCCTTCAACGTCAGCCTTTTTCTATCGCTGCATGAAGACGATGTGCAAGCCGCCGTCAATTCCGGCGTCGCTTCAGCATTGCTGTATCAAAAACCGGAAAATGTGTTGGAAGAGCTCGATCAAATCCGCATCGCTTTCGACGGGGATGCTGTGATTTTTTCCGATGAATCGGAACGGATTTTTCAGGAGCAAGGTATCGAAGCATTCGAAAATCACGAACGCGAGAACGCCAATAAACCGCTGCCGGAAGGCCCGTTCGCACGACTGCTGAAAGCACTGTCGTTCATGCAAACCAACGTCAAGATATTAGGCGCTCCCAAGCCGCCGATCCGCACGGCACTCGTCACCGCACGCTCATCCCCCGCACACGAGCGCGTAATCCGCACACTTCGCGCATGGGATGTGATTATCGACGAAACTTTTTTCATGGGCGGCGTCGCCAAGTCGCAAGTGCTAGAAGCATTCAAACCACACATTTACTTCGACGACCAGATCGGCCATTGCGACCGCGCCGCGCCGCTGGTGCCGACGGGACGAGTGCCGATTAAGCTGGCTTAGATCGATGACCGGAATCGCAATAGCATCATCAGTAATTGTGGTTCAGCTTTTGCTGCTAGGAAGACCAGTGTCTCTCTTCTTTCACAACAAAGATAAAGGCTCCCGAATATTCCTTTCTGCGCTTATTTCTCTTCGGATTGTTTGGGCCATCTATGCCTATTGGAGCATATGGTACGAATTCAACCATCCTGATGAATGGGATATGAATACTCCAGACAGTGCTTTGATTGCATATGCAACGCTATTCCCGATTCTTATCCTTGCTCTGGATTGGCTGGTAATGCGATTCGTTGGCCTATTGATAGCGATATATAACTCGAAGAAAAAAGACGACGCTTCAATGAGTCATAATGCAACCTCTATCTCTCCAACACCGCATCTATCACGCACGGCGTCGCCATGAAATCGATGAGCCTAGTGTAGTGCTGCACACTAACGAATCGGAGATATAGGTCTCTTCCATCAATAAGCTATAGCGCCTGTTACGTATGCAGCCGCTGACCACAGCCAGTCACTTCTATTTCTTGACGACTCAGCGACCGACGTAGTCGATCGGTTGGAGCGTATGGTTTGGAAAAGATTAAACCGAACGAGATACTCACCGAGCGGTGACCTGGTTTCGTCCTGACAGCTTTGCGCGATACATGCGGCTGTCTGCAGCTTCGATTACGGATTCATATGTGTCTCCGTCGGGACCGTACTGTGCAACACCGATGCTCACCGTGAACCGTATGTGAGTCTCGGCAAACGTAACAACTTCACTTTCAGTAAGCTGCCGTAGTCGTTCCGCCACCATCGTGGCACCTTCGAGCGAGGTGTCGGGCAGGATAAGGGCAAACTCCTCACCGCCGATGCGTCCAGCCAAATCGCTTGGACGAAAAACTTTTTTTACCAGTGCGCCAAATGCTCTGAGTACCTCGTCTCCCGCCCTATGGCCATACCGATCGTTGATCTGCTTGAAGTGATCGAGATCGATGATGACGAATGAAAGCGGTGCTGCGCTACGTTTGACGCGCGCAACTTCCGCCATGCCCCTAGCCTCAAATTCCCGGCGGCTCGCGCAGCGCGTGAGTGAATCTGTTGCAGCCAAAACTTCGAGCTCTGCGTGCGCGCATTGCAGTTTAAGCAAGGCTTCGTCGGTCCGTGCTTTCTCCGCCCGGACCTGATCTATCAATTCTGTCTGACTGTAAACTCGGGAGAAAGAGCTCGTAGTCAGGAACGCATGAATGACGCCATAGCTCAACGCGGCGAAACCTGCCGCAAAAATGGCGTGGGCCAGCCACCACATATGACTCCAAGCCGGTCCCAGCAGGAAAGCGAGAGAGGATTGTGAAAAAAACATGACTGACAGCACGTAGATCATCATCAGGGGCGAGCGAATGCGGCGAACAATGATGATCACTGCACAGCTCAACATGATGCCCATGGCCGCAATCTCCATCACCCGTTGCGCCAGCCTCGCCCATTCCGAGAACGCCAATAGAAAGATTAGGACATTGATTAGCGCGAACGTACCAAGCCAAGCCAACCAAAAACGCCTTGGTCGTGGCTGAAGATCGGATTGCTCCTGTCGCCCATAGGCCATCAAGCCGGTTAGCAGGCAACCCGCCATCACCATGCGGGATGCCGGGCCATACAGGACAAACAGCATCAGATAATGGTGCGAGAAGACGGTGAATAAACCGTGCAAACCATAGATGACGCTAAACCCCAAGAAGCCGAGCGTAAGCCACCGTAGAAACAGCTCTTTGGTGCGGAGGTAACAGCGGTAGGTGACATACGTGATGAATCCGCTCTGAAGCAACGAAACGCCTATGGCAATTTCGTGAAAGCCATGATTCTCGAAACCAAGCGCGGAGACCTGAAAAAAATACAGGTAAGCAATCGCAATGGTAGGGGCTATACACACCGACATCAGAATCACCGCCGCGTACCCCTTAATTAGAGAGCGGATATAACTTGAGGGCTCGGAATAATTCAAAAATGTCATGATATTAATTTTTTACAATAGGTCTGTTACTCAATGCTGGAGTTAGTCGCCGCCAAACAACTGACAGAATCCCTTGATGATGGTACTTGCAGAGTAACTGTCAGCACAACCCCTATTGACGTACCGATAGGTATAGTGTGCGAACTCGAATGAAAGGAGTTTGCAATGGCGGCGAAGCAGGAGGCCTTAAAGCTGTATGAAATAAAAATCGTATTGATGAATCTGAGGCCAGAGATGAGAGTGTCCCGAATTCTTTGTAAACGGGTTTTCGTTTCAGCCAGCGATATCCGCTCTTCAAGCTGGATCATGAAACGTTTGAGGCCACATTTCCAGTCCCGCAGTAGCATCGACTATTTCTTGCTGATGTTGTTGAGCGCCAGATAGAACAGCTTGCTGTAGCACACCAGTCATGAGTTCTCCTCCTATCGCAACTCGTACCAGACGCCTCGACCAGCACTCTTCTGACACAGATGGCCTTGCTCCACCAAACTCCGGAAATGCTGCTTGGGCGTATTGCGATTTCCGTTGGTAAGTCGAATCGTATCGCCCATCGTGATGCGGCCATGTTCCCGAATGAACCCGATGATCTGTAGAGAAAAATCAGGGAGCGCAGCCAGTATGAGCTTCTCACACTCCTACCAAGACGAAAGCACCAGTCCCATCACCTAGGCGTAACCGGCGACTTCTTGCTCACCACGAGTCGCGAAAAACATGATCTGTAAATTGGATAGCAGATGCTCAACCTCGCGATCGGACAGCTTGCTACCTTCGATGCGTATGGACGAGTCGATGCTTTCAATGGTAGCGACACGACGAAGCGCGAATAGCCGATCCGGCACAAGCGGACCAAGCGCACGCCATGCATCCTTGAATTCATCAACGCCCACGATAAGGCTCAGGATTTCTGGCGGTATGTAAATGGTATTCGTAGCGATCATGGGCGCCAATACCATATCCATTTACACCCATTCCCAATGTAGAACTTAACGCTCCGACACCGCATCCACCACACACAACGCCGGTTGTAGGAAATATTCGCGGCGTCGATATTTGGCAATACCAGCAGATTGGCATCTCCTTTCAATGGCGAATCGGGCATCGTGTGTTTGAGCAGTGCGAAATCAAGTGCGGTGTCGCCGTGCATTTCGCCATCGATTTCCAGTGTTGGATCACGTTGTCGCAGCAGGCTAACAGCGGCGCGCATTTTCTGGGCGGAGGCACTGTCACTACTGCCGAAATTGGAATGCGACAGGAGTACTACTCGCGGGATTAAGCCGAAGCGACGCATTTCGTCCGCGGCCATTTGCGTGATGTCGGCCAGTTGCGCGGCGTCCGGATTTTCGTTGACGTGGGTATCGACGATGACCAGATAGCGATTGGGTAGAATCAAGCCGCTCATCGCCGCATAGACATTAGCGCCCTCGCGTTTCCCCAGCACTTGATCGACATAATCGAGGTGCGATCCGACAGTGCCAAAGGTGCCGCATATCATGCCATCAGCCTCCTTTTTGTGAATCATCATTGCGCCGATCAACGTGTGACGTCGCCGCATTTCGATTTTTGCATATTGTTCGGTGACGCCTCGGCGCTTCGTCATGTGCCAATAGGTTTGCCAGTAGTCGCGATATCGATCATCTTTTTCAGGATTAATGATGAGAAAATCGATATCAGGTTTCAGACGCAGGCCGAAGCGTTCGATACGCTGTTGCAGCACTGCTGGCCTCCCTACCAAAATCGGCCGTGCAATATTTTCATCGACGATGATCTGCACCGCACGCAATACGCGCTCGTCTTCGCCTTCGGCAAATACAATTCGTTTACGCTCAATCGGCGCTTTTCGTGCGCGCTGAAAAATCGGGCGCATGAACGCACCGCTGTGATGCGCGAATTGCTGAAGCCGTTCGACATACGCATTCATATCCGCAATCGGCCGTGAGGCGACACCAGATTCGTGTGCAGCCTGTGCAACGGCAGGTGCGATCTTCGTCATCAAACGCGGATCGAATGGTTTGGGTATCACGTACTGCGGGCCGAACGATAGATTCTCGACGTCATAAACTGCGGCGACGATATCGGATTGTTCAGCTTGCGCCAGCTCGGCAATCGCGTGAACGGCGGCGATTTCCATTGCGCGTGTATTCGGATAATCAGAACGGCCGGTTGCGATTACCGCATCAGTGCGTACTGCGCTAATTTCTTCTGGCAGAATTTCAGGTGTCGGATTGGCCAGCGCGAAGATCAATGGCTTTGCTGCCATGCGACTCACCATGTCAGGCTTTAGCACACCACCGGCGGAAAGGCCGAGAAAAATATCAGCGTCGGTGATCACCTCTGACAAGGTGCGTGCAGCAGTCGGCTGTGCGAAGCGTTCCTTATCCGGGTCCATCAATTCAGTACGCCCTTGATACACCACGCCGGCTAGGTCGGTGACATAGATATTCGCCAGCGGGAAGCCGAGATCAACCAGCATATTCAGGCACGCCAGCGCTGCAGCACCCGCGCCCGATACGACCAGTTTGCAATGGTCGATCTTCTTGCCCACCACTTTCAAACCGTTCAATACTGCCGCGCCGACGATGATGGCGGTGCCATGCTGATCGTCATGAAATACCGGAATTTTCATCCGGCTGCGCAGTTTGCGTTCGATCTCAAAACACTCGGGCGCTTTGATGTCTTCCAAATTGATACCACCGAAAGTCGGCTCCAGCGCGGCGATGATGTCGCACAGTTTGTCGGGGTCGGTTTCGTTGATCTCGATATCGAATACATCAATCCCGGCGAATTTTTTAAACAACACGCCCTTACCTTCCATCACTGGCTTGGCTGCCAACGGACCAATATTGCCAAGCCCTAGCACGGCGGTGCCGTTGGTGATCACCGCCACCAAATTACCGCGCGCCGTGTATTTGAATGCGTTCAGCGGGTCTGCGGTAATTTCGTCACAGGCGGCCGCCACACCGGGTGAATATGCCAGCGCCAGATCACGTTGGCTGACCATCTGTTTGGTGGGCATCACGCTGATTTTTCCTGGCGTAGGAAACTCATGATATTCAAGCGCAGCTTGTCGTAACTGCAAATGACGCTGCTGCTGAGCCTTGTCGATGGTATCCATATCACTCGCTTGATGTTGATGGTGAATCGATTTTAACAGCCGACATTGATCTATTTTTTGCGCAAAACAGAGGGAATCAACTGTGTTACTTACGGTTTGAATGCTCAGCCGCTGCTTACCAGTCACGGATGTCGATGACAACGCTCATCTTTTTCACCGATCCCCACCCTAAATCTCCCCTTGAAAGCTGAGATTTGCCCAAAAGCCGCAGCCGTACTTGGCTCCCTCTCCCGCATCAACTGAAGATTACCCACAAGTCGCAGCCGTAATAGCTCCCTCTCCCGCATCAGCGGGAGAGGGTTGGGGTGAGGGAGATTTGGATTTTGTTTTTAAAGCCAAATTCAACAACACCCTCACCCTAGCCCTCTCCCGCACTGACGCCACTAAAAATTCTAAAAACTATCGACTCGATAAAAACAATCAATTTTATAAATGATAGTGTTTTAGACTATCATCCATCTCGTACCGATTGGTTTTATTAAGCCTCAAAACTTTCAGGAGATAAACATGACGACCACGATGCCCAAATCTATCACCATCGAAAACCTCGAAGCCGCGTTTGCTGGCGAATCGATGGCACATATCAAATACCGTTATTTTGCGCGAGTGGCACGCGCTGCAGGTGCTGATGACATTGCTAAAGTGTTTGAAGAAACCGCTGAACAAGAAGTGATGCATGCGTTTGGCCATCTCGATTTACTGTTTCCGAAAACACAGTTGACGCCTATCAAAGCACTGGAAATGGCGATCGAAGGCGAGACTTATGAATATACCGAGATGTATCCAAAATTTCGCCATCTGGCTGTGGAAGAAGGCAACCAAGCTGCGGTCGCTGAATACGATGAGCAAATTACCGAATCGAAAGAGCATGCGGAAAATTTCAAACGCACGCTGGAACTCGCGGCCAAGCGTTTTGCCGCACTCGCCAAGGTCGAAGAGCGGCATGCCAATCGCTATCGCGCCACCTTGGCTGCGGCTAAGTAATTGATCTATCCGAAATAATATTCACTCAATAAAAACGAGAGGCTACTCATGAAAACCTATCAATGTGTTGTTTGCGGCTTTGTCTACGATGAAGCGCTGGGCTTGCCCGAGGATGGAATTGCGCCCGGTACGCTGTGGGTCGATATTCCGACGGATTGGGAATGTCCTGACTGCGGCGTAGCGAAAGCCGATTTCGAAATGGTTGAAGTCTGAGCACCGCAATGAAACCCGTCATCATTCTCGGTTCAGGGCTCGCCGGTTATACCGTGGCGCGTGAATTCCGTAAGCTCGACAAAGCCACGCCGCTAATGGTGATTACGTCTGACAGCGGCGGTTTCTATTCGAAGCCGATGCTGTCGAACGCGTTTGCACAAAACAAAGGTGCGGCGCAACTGGTCACTCAAACAGCGGTGCAAATGGCCGCACAAATCGATGCGAACATTGTCACCGCTACGCAAGTCACCGCACTTGATACGGAAGCACATACGATTACCGCTGGCGGTACTCGTTACGAATATCAAAAGCTCGTGATCGCGACCGGCGCGCAAGCGATCCGACTCAAGTTCGGCGGCGATGCGGCGGATCAGGTTTTGTCGGTCAATCACGTCGATGATTACGCGATATTTCGCACCCGCATCACCGACTGCGTCCACCATCAACCGCCACGCATCGCGATCATCGGTGCCGGTTTGATCGGATGTGAATTTGCCGATGACCTCGCCGGTGCTGGACATGCAGTCACGTTAATTGATCCCAATGCATTGCCGCTGGCAGCACTGGCAGCACCGGCGCTGTCGCAAGCGCTGCATGAAGCACTGAACGCACGTAGCGTTGATCTGAGATTGGGCACCACCGCGGTCGCTATCGATCATGATCAACAAGCATTGAAAGTAACGTTAGCGAATGGCGAAATGCTGCAAGTCGATATCGTTTTATCAGCGGTCGG
>CAJDWW010000014.1_pt1 | contig 19378 bp, 20 predicted proteins | sample 7391721 | NCBI WGS metagenome assembly CAJDWW01 (sample SAMEA7055731, study PRJEB34461) | soil metagenome | biome: terrestrial ecosystem; feature: Peninsula; material: soil | place: Antarctica | collected 2016
TGATTCGGCACGCTAGCGCGCCACGCTTGACGATAGAACGTAAGAATCGCCTCTGGCGACTGTTCACTATCGAAGCGCTTGATGCTCATTGGCACGCCGTTATAAACCATGTACGGCGCCACCCATTCGACGTGCGCTTTCGGCTCAGGAAATTTAGGGCAATCAATATCTGTCGCCATGCTGTGCGCTGAAGCCAAACCACACAACAGCAGTCCGGCGATCCGGCATAGATGAGTTTGGCAGCGATGAAAATTGAGCTGTCTCATTTATTTAAGCCGGTCCTTAGGAACCGCATCAGGCTCGATCTTGCCCGGCTCCAGTTTCGATGCCTCTGGCAGAAACACTGACAGTGCACCGAGCACGTAATCCATAATTTTTACGCCGCCAATTTCAGCAGCGAAAATTGATGTCGGTACCAAACCTTTGGCTTGCTGCTTGACGCTGGTCGAATTTGAGTCGTCGGGACCATTCGCGCTCCAGCCATTCGCCAGCAGTACATTGGTTTCACTAAAACTTGCGGTCGAAGACTTGGCCAGAAAATGATCGAAATCGAGATCCTTGACCTTGATCGTCACCTTCGCTGAATATTTGCCATTCATTTCCAACACGAATGGCCCTAGCGTAGATGCGAAATTAGCTATCGGCTTGAGCACTACATTCAAGGTGCCGGGCGCCACACCGCTATCGACGGTATTCTGAATATCGCTGTAATTGGCTAGCAATTTCTGCCCTGAACGATCCTGCCATAACGCCTTTGAACCACCTTTAAAACTGCCGGCATTGCGATCGTTATTTGAAAATGCATCGGTCGCACCGGTTTCAGACAGTTGGCGCACGCCGATTTCTCGTCGAATCTGATCATCTTTTTTTTCATTCGCCTGCCATTGGCGACTGACGCCGAACCAACCCATACTGGTCGCAGAATCACCACCGAACCAGACGGTGCGCTCCCATGCTGCATAGCGCGACGACTGCACTGCGGCGGCGCGAATATCGAGATATTTTCCCAGCATCGGAATCGCGAGAAACAGTGGAATCAGCACGAGCGCTGCTACGATCAGTAGCTCGACCATGGCCTGTCCATTATTTCTGATGCGTCGATTTACCATAAGTGAAAAGCCAACGATGCGTACTGTTCAAGGAAATTATTGGGTGCTAGCCGCGCCTGCCAGTAGGGGTTGTACAAGCTACCCAGCTCTGCCTTGCTGTCACCACGCGCCCACAGTTTTTTGGGCCGCGAAAAATAAATTTCCGCTTTGCTGAGGCTACGCATATAGCCACTTTGGGTGCCGTTATCCAGCGTGAACTGCCCACCTGAGACCTTGTTGCTGGATGGGATATTGCTATCGGCTTTTTCGATTTCGAGGATCAGCGATGGCGCCACCAAATTATCTTTATCGACTTTTTTTACATCGAAATAGGTTCGCAATCCGGCGCGGCTGTCGAGCGTCGTGCTTGCACCTTTCCCTCGCTGAATCAGCGCTGCGCCAGCCGAATTAGGGTCGCCATACACACCGCCATACGCATCACTAGCTTTTGTGCCGAAATTATTTTCCGGGTTCAGGTTACTGCTCGGGCCAGCTTGTGCTGCACCCATTCCCATCGGGATGAAAGGCAGAATGATGGGGATGGGAATCGGAATCCCCAGGATGCTGATCCAGATCAGTACCACTGCGGTATAGCCAGTGCCATCCAATGCGCTCCAGGTTTTTTTATTCGCGCCGATTTTTTTCAGTTCAGTGCCGCCACGATGCCAAAGCCATTCGAGCAGCACGCCGTTTTGATAAGGGATGGCGCGTGTCGGATCAATCACCATCGGCGTCAGATACATCGAATTCAGCGGCAGATTTTTTCCCGGGCCACCATCTTTGGTTCCACGGTCTTTCGAAAAACCATCGAGTGAATCAACGGTGACTTGCGCCATCCGGTCACCTTTGAGTCCATCCTTATCAGCGGTATTAGGATCTTTTTTCTGCGTGAACATGAACCATTGCGCGACATGAACAATCGCTGCCAGCGCGCCAGGCGTACTCAAATCTGCATTGGCATCGTTGAGCTTGATGACGTTATACGCATCGTTGAATGTCAGCATGTCTTTCGCATCACCGAGCGATGTTTCATCGACACCGACCAACTTGTCCAATATTTTGGCGGGTGACAAACCAATCGTCTGCGCGACAGTCAATGCAGTGCCATAGTGATAAATAGTTTGTGCGACGCCGAGCACGTCGATCAAGCCATCCAGCATCGTCGCAGCGACCTTGCCAGCACCGGTCTTGCCGGGCTCGCCCATGACGGTGCGGAATACTTTGGATACCGGCTTGTAAACCTTGACCGGTACCGTCCATAATATTCTCGCCAACGGACCGCCCAAGCTGTTCAATATCTGTGGCAGCACTGCCGTCGGGCCATTGTAAGTATCGGCAAAGTTGCGCGCCCACGACGTAATTCCCACCACCTGCGCTACCGCGACCTGATTAGCAATGATGGCGCGATTGGTGTATGCGGAGAAGTTGTAGTCACGCGCTTCCGCTTGTACCGCGCTATAAGCCGCAGCATCAGCCGTATTCTGCAATCTCATCTTGTTGATGGACTGTTGCCCCATGGTGTAGACCGACACCATCACCAAAATGATGATGGAAACGGTAATCAACGAAAAAACCAATGCTTGGCCACGCTGATTAGCTGGGGATCGCGAGCGGGGCAAGCCCACTCGTGCAATGTAGGAACGCACGTGTAATTCAGATTGCGCGTTGCGCACTCGATCGGCAGTAATACTGGCCTGACCAAGCGCGTAACGCGCGCTCTATATCTTATTGACCGCTATTGCCGGCGTCGTAGCTCGACATACCTTTGTCGGCAGAGGCTTTCGCTGCAGCAGCGGAAGCAGCGCCAGCAGCCGCCGCTTTACCAGCAGTCGCGCCAGTTCCGGCAACTTCACCTGCCAGCCCGGCGACTTGGCCACGGATGGTTTTACCGAACATGCTATAGACACCGATCGCGGCGACCGCAATCAGCGCAACGATAATGATGTACTCCGTCATGCCTTGCCCAGCTTGACGAAAGGAAAATTTGTTTTTCAAGTTCTTGATTTGCATGATGAATCCTCTGAAGATGAGCGATTATTATCGAAGTAATGGAATTCCCCGGTGAAACTCAATACCATGGGAGCCTGCCTAGTACGCATGACGCTTGAACAGCCGTCTTGTTTTAAAATTCTTTATTTCTGGAAACAGTGAATTTGTTACATAATAAAACAAAACATGCTTCTGTTGATACCAATCAATTACATCTGCAGGAATTTGCAACAGTCGTCTGTGAATAACACGCTTGGTGTGCTACGCGCACCAGATAAATAACCGTCTTTTTTATTAATAACAAAGGAAAATCTAGATGAACCGACTCATCAACCACTGGATATTGTTTGCAGGCTTAGCAGGAATGGCATTGTCCGCTCACGCTGGGTATGAACAGGGTCAGGCCGCATATCAGAAAGGCGACTATGCGACTGCTTTCAAGGAATTTTCCGCAGACGCTAGCAAAGGCGACGTGAAAGCCGAAAATTATCTGGGCATCATGTATGAAAATGGGCGAGGAGTAACGGCCGATTACGCCACAAGCAATGACGTGGTACCGCAAGGCGGCCAAACAGAATTTCGCGCAAGCGCAAAATAATATTGGTGCGTTGTTTGAAAATGGCCACGGCGTTGCCGCCGACTTAGTGCAAGCGGCTGAGTGGTATCACAAGGCGGCAGATCAAGGGTCGGCGCGTGCACAAACTAATCTTGGCTATCTATATGCGCGCGGCAAAGGCGTCGCTAAAGACGATGCGATGGCGGTGATGCAATACAAGAAAGCGGCGGCACAAAATTTTGCACTAGCACAAAACAATCTTGGCTATATGACCGCAGAAGGACGCGGCGTGGCGCAGGATTTCACCGCTGCGGCAGACTGGTATCGCAAAGCGGCAGAGCAGCATTTCGGTCTTGCCCAGTTCAATCTCGCCCGGCTATATGAACAAGGAAAAGGCGTGCCGCAAGATAACGCACAAGCGCTGTCGTGGTTCAAGCAATCTGCTGCGGCTGGTTACAAACCTGCAATGCGCTATCTGGCGCAGGTCTATACGCGAGGATTGCTGGGGCAGCAAGCGTCACCTGAACTGGCGAAGCAATGGAGCGACAAAGGAAAATAAACAAAGGAAAATAAGTTGTCGCGACTGGGAAACCGCTGCGCAAAAAATGTGCAGCGTGAATATCACGCTTCTAAATAACCGAGCCTGCGTAGACAGGCTTTTGCCAGCGCCGCCGATACATCAATTGCTGCCAGTAGCGCAGCCGAATCGTCATATGCCAATGGCAGTTCGGTGCATCCGAGTATCATCGTTTTTGCGCCACGCATCGATAAGGATGCCTGCAATGCATCCATGCGCTGTCGTGCAACATCGAGCTTGCCACCTTTGATGTCAGCGATCATCGCATCGACTTCAATCTGATCGTCTTCGTTCAATTCACACAAATCAACATCGGCAGCGACAAGCCGTTGACGATAAATATCGGCCTTGATGGTGCCACGCGTTGCTAGAATCGCGACCGGGTTAGCGTAGTGCGCTCTGTCACGTAGTAATTCTTCCACCGCCGCATCAGCAATATGCATGATCGGTACGGACGATGCCGCCTGCATCTGCAAAAACCAAAAATGACTGGTACTGCATGGCACCGCAATCAGTTTGACTCCTTGCGCCGCCAGATGCGCAACACCTTTCACTAGATAAGGTACAGGCCCATCATCATTATTTTGGATCGCACGACTGCGATCAGGCATCCCAGGTTGACTCGCGGTGATCCATGGCAGATGATCCTGATCGCATTGTGCTGGTAACGAACGTGTCAGCTTGCCCAAAAAATCAACTGTTGCTAGCGGTCCCATTCCGCCTAAGATTCCGAGCAAAGGTGATTGTTCAAGCTTCATATTCAAGCCGCTCGAATTTGCGGTGATGGCATCTCGACCATATCGCTGTTAATTTCCAGCGGCGAAATCAATGCGACCAGCGCATCGATCGACAGCACCAACAATACGGTTCGCAAGGTATCGCACACCGGCTCCACTGCGACAAACAAAACGAAAGCGGCTTCGAATGGCAAACCTAGCAATGAGCAAACGATGGTGGTCTGTGAAATGGTGACGATGCCGTTCATGCCAGTCGACGAAAATCCGGCAACTAGCGACGCCACCAGCACCACACCATAGTCCAGCGAAGACAAATCGCGACCATACAATTGCGCGATAAAGATCGCAGCCATGCAGTAATACAAGGTCGGGCCGACGCGAAACAGTGCGGTACCGAGTGGCACTAGCAGTTCGGTAATGCTCTTGTTGAACCCGAGATCATCGATCAGCGACGTCATCATCGCCGGCATGCAGGCGGCACTGTTACGCGTCGCTGCCGCAATGAAAAATGGACCTTGCTGCGAGCGCAGCACTTGTTTGAAATTCCGCTTTGATTTACGGTAAATGATGAACATGCATACACCGAGCAAGATCGCTGTCACCGCCGCAAACGCGATGATGAAGTGCACCATAACCTTGAACGGCTCGAGGCCAGTGCTGGCGATTTGATCTGCAGCCAATGCAAACGATGCGATCGGCAGCAGATAAAGTAACCATGTCGTCAACTGCTGACACGCACGAAAAACTGTTTCACAGGAATCGATAAAGCTAAGCGATTTTTCCTTGGCGGTCGAGGTCAGCGCAAAACCAAACATCAACGCAAAGAACAGTGCTTTTAATGTATCCCCCAGCGACAGCGCGTGAAAAATATTATCCGGAATCATGCGCATGATCAGAGCGGGCGCTAGTCTATCCTTACTTTCCGGTGCATAGGGCGTCAGCAGATGAATGCTGGTTTCAACACCAGATAAATCGGATTGCACCAGCTTCCCGAATGCATGCAATGCATCATTATCCAAATGGCTTCCCGGCTGAACCGCTGACATATAAATGATGCCGACCACTCCGGTCAAAGTCATGCCTGCGATCAGACAGAATACGATTCGTCCTAGGTATTTCGAAGCAGATGGGTCGCGCGCCAATCGATTGATACTCACGATGACTGCCGATATCAGGAAAGGCAGAATCACCATCTTCAACAAATCAATATAAATATCTCCGATGAACTTCAAACTACTGGAGAACACGGGTGCATTCAAACCGGTCACCACACCCAGAATAATTGCGGCGATGATGGTGATGGGACTGGTAGCGAATTTCTTAAGGAAGTTCATATCTGCTTTTCATCACGATGAATCTATAAAACCTATTGAAGAAATTTCTCGTATTTGGTCAAAATTTGATCGGAAGAATAGTGGATATTTTTCTGATGTAAAAACAGATTCAAATAACTTTGAAGATGGAAGCTATTAGAACCGACGGCAATACCAATCGTATCCGTGATGTCTTCGATTACGATCGATCTAGCCGTCAATACTAGGTCGGGGCGGATTTTAAACATACGCTTGATCTCGAATGCATCACGATAGGCGGCAGTAATTTTTCCTGCTACGACGGCGTTCACCGCTGCATCCCAATTATCGAATTCGACGATTTTTGCCTGCGGAAAATTAGTTTTAGCAAATCCGACATACGAAGATTTTGCAATCACACCCAGCGTGCCGGTGTAGTGCTGAAGTACTTCCGCAACCGGTTTTCCGTGTGCGATTTCGGCAAACCGTAGCCGGTTCATCAGCAGCGCATGCGGCAAAACGATATAAGGATCGGAAAATAAAACCGTTTGTGCGCGCTCAAGTGTGCGACTGATTTTTGCTGTGGCGATATCCGCTTCGCCGCTCGCAACCAGATGAACCACATCATTAAAACTTTTGGCGTCACGATTGAAAACTGCGCGTACGCCCAGTGATTCTGCAATGGATGTCGACAGATCGATATCCAGCCCTTTCATTTCACCGTGATCTTCGAAGAAAAACGGCGGTGTACGAACGTTCGGAATCGCCACTATCAACACGCCGCTGGCTTTGATGGCGGCGATATCGCGCGCTTCAGACAGGTTTGTGCTGGCCAGCATTCCGATGCCCAGCAATAGATAAAAAAAACGACGGAATCGGGAAGAAATCATATCGGTCTGTTCAGTGTTCAGTGTGCATTGCGATGTAATAGATGATCGGAAAATTTCTCGTCATCTTCAAATAAAAATTCGACGCTCACGAAGACTGACCTCCATTCAACGAAAGACATTTTTTGAGCATTCGTTGTGCAACTGTATCGTCTGGAAAATGCGCGAGCAAATCGCGATAGGCGCAAGCTGCTGCGTCAAAATTTCCCAACGAAAATTCAGCATAAGCCGCAGTCGTCATTTCGCACAATTCGATTTCTGCAACGGTACGTTATGACTAACGCAAATCCAGGTTCCCATCTCTTTATTGATGCCTTCCAAACGCGCTGCAACGTTGACGCCATCGCCCATCACCGTATAGCTCACACGCTCCCGCGAACCAACATTGCCGACCAATGCCGCATCTGAATGAATCCCGATTCTGACTTTTAATGGCGGCAGTTTTTGTTCGGCCCAACTCTGGTTTTTAGCAGCCATGCCGCGTTGCGCACGAATCGCGGCAACACAAGCAAGATATGCGTGATCATCGACGGTAACGGGTGCGCCCCAGAATGCCATTACTGCATCGCCAATGAATTTATCGACGGTTCCTTGTTCGCGTTCAATCGCATGTGTCACTGTTGAAAAATATTCTGAGATTCGAACCAGTAATTGTTGCGATGGCTCGATCTCTGATAAGGTCGAAAAATTCTCAATGTCAGTAAAAAACATCGTCAAATAACGACTCTGCACACCCAGCTCGGTACTGTGCCCCGATTTGACTAATTGCTGAACCAACCCTTTTGGAACATACGACGTGAACGATTCAAGACTTCGTCCGAGTAGCCCGATCGCTTCCGCCAACGACTTAATTTCGTAGACATTCGAATCGACTGTATGAATTTTATCGAAACGAAATTCCCTGATATGAGTCACTTCATCCGCGAGTTTTTCGATCGGTTTAGAAAGGGAGCGTGACAAACGATAGATCATATACATTTGCAAAAATAGCGCCGCCAAACCAAATATCAATAACGCTCGGTTGGTACGCCGTATCGCGCCAATGAAATCATCGGTGGGCGCAATGATCAGTAATTCCCACCCTTTTCGGAAATCGCGTGGAAATGGGAAGAAAATCCCCATATATTCGGCATTGTCTTCACCCGCATGAAATAGGAAACGATCTTGATGTGTGCGTAAACGTTCCGCCAATGCGCCCGATACGCGCGGGTCAGCTAGTTTATCGAGACGGCTTTGAATCAACTTGCCATCTTTTCTGATCAGCGCTTGGCTAAAATCGGGGTGCGCGACGATACCACCAGCTTCATCCGCAATGATCGTAATGCTATGCGGCGAAACACGATTGTCCGACAGATATTGAGAGAGTGTTTTGAGCGTAAAGTCGGCGGCGACGACGCCCAATGTCTGATCTTTTTTTATAACTGGAGCGCTAACTGTGAGTCCCAATTCATTTGAGCTGGCAAACAGATAGGGATCCGAAATATTGGCAGTACCCAGTCTGGCCGATTCCTTATAAAATTCTCGAACTCGCGGATCATAGTTCGCAGGGCCTGAGACCTCACCGATCCTAGTTCCCCAGTTTGAATAGAAGGTATAAGTATCCAGCGGCTGGCCAGCTTTACGGGTATCGATAAAGCGGCTGACGAATTGTGTTCCCGGCGGTGATGCCGTATCAAATACACGGTAACCTTTGACATCTCTTCGCACTTGACGAAATGAGCCATCGCTGAAACTGACATATGCGGCATACACCGCTTCATTCAGCGACACGATTTCATTTAAATAATCGGCTGAATATTCTTGACGAAAATAATCAGGCTGATCACGCATCAAGGTTGCAGCGGTGCGCACCGTGGTCACCATTGGGGTGAATATCCGCGTGCTCGCATTTACCGTATCGGTGAGTGATTTCTGTATGAATTTTTCTGAGTATTCCGCGCTCAGATGAAGATTTGCACGATAGCTGACGGTCAAAAAAATGATCATCACAGGCAGCGTCAACACAATAAAAATCAGGCTGATCGTCAAATGCAGTTTGATAATTTTCTTACGAAATTTCATATTTTTCTTTTTCTGCCCTGTTTCTTGGTCTGGATTCAAGCGCCGAGATATCACGTCCACGTCACTCGCGAGTGATCGAGGCTCGCTCGGGGTGCACGTATAACGAAGTGTCTTATATTTTACCTTCCGGAAATTAATTCCCCAAAACCCATTATGGGTAAAGCGGCGTTTTGTGGCGCAAACGCCGCTTAAACTCGCTCGGTTCGAGCTCGATCAAAAGAACATCTTAGAATTTTCGTCACGCACGCAAAAAAATGAACTAATCATTAATGAGCGTAATCCCACCAAAAAGTGGAGAACATTCATGAGACAACGTGAGAGACAAACAGAAAATGACCGCGAGGTTCCGTTTCTGACGGAACCGGCATCGCGTCACGACATGACGCGCGCATTGGCAATTGAAATCGCGATCGGTTTATCGCATTTACTGGGAACCCGGATAGCAGCCCAGTTCCTGAAAAAACACCAGCTCGATATCGATGTCGCGTTACGAGTGCTACTGCAGCCAGAACAACGACGACATTATCAAACTCTGTCGAGTGGACTGATATAGCTGTCAAATATAGATTATTTCTTTGAGGTGAAATGCGATAGCCGTCGCATTGACATGGTGGCAGTCGCGACGAAGATTTCACGCAACAGAAAAATCAAGCTCCCAATCAACGTCAGCATCGTCAAAACAAAAAGAAACGCGATCACCGTCGCCAACTTCAAATTCAACGCATCACCGATAAACAGCACTGCAATCACAATACACACCAGCAGCGCACTTGAAGTGCTCAGCGTAATGGCGCGATTGATTAAATGCGAACGGCGATACAGCGTTTCCAATTCAAACAAGTCGGCTGAATGGTCGAGCTGAGCCTGCTGTAAATATCCTTCCAGTACCCGTGAACGATCAATGATGCGTGCCAGCCGATTAGTTAGCACCATCAGATTGGTTCCTATACCACTCAGCAAAAACACCGGTGCGATGGCCAGTTCGATGATGTGACTGATGTCACCTAATTGAATATTCATTGTCAGGGAAATAGGAAGGTAAGCAGAGAAATAGACGGCATAGTAACGCGAAGTCTACCAGTTGAAACCTCCACATCCAACCTTCATTTTCTTTGCATCGGTGACACGTCGGTGCGGCTCTGAGCATTTTTTCTGGCTTACATATTGGCCGCAGAATTAACTTAGAATGCGATGAGTTTATTTCCGTTATTTAGAAAGCAGATTCATGTTCTGACAGGTACAATATGCCTCGCCGGCCGGATGCGAATCGCAAATAATTCACACCATCGCCATCGAAACTCAACCTTCAAACTCACTATCTATGATCCGTATTCTCATTGCAGACGACCATACCATTATGCGTGAAGGACTGAAGCGAATTCTGGATGGGGCAGAAGACATCACCGTCGTCGGCGAAGCTACCGATGGATTTGAAACGCTGGCACAAGTACGTAAAGGTGGATTCGATTTGCTGATGCTCGACCTTTCAATGCCAGGTCGCAGCGGCGTTGAATTGATCCGCCAGATCAAGGATGAAGTTCCCAAGTTACCCATCTTGGTATTAACAATGCATGAAGAAGAACAATATGCAGTGCGCGCCATCCGCGCAGGCGCACGCGGCTACCTGACCAAAGAAAGCGCCGGCACGCAGTTGATTACCGCCATTCGCCGTGTCGCTGCGGGACGTCCTTACATCAGTAACGAAGTCGCCGAACAATTGGCAATTGACGTGATGCCATCCAGCGAAGATCTCCCTCATAAAGAACTCTCAAACAGAGAATTTGAAGTCTTTACCTTTCTGGTCGGTGGCAAATCAATTACAGAAATTGCCGACATGCTTCATCTGAGCGCGAAAACAGTCAGTACACACAAAACCCGTATTCTGCAAAAAATGGCGATGAATTCGCTTGCTGAAATGGTGCAATATGCGGTGGCTCATCATTTGATTCCCGTCCTCAGAAATTAATCATCCGCACGTTTTCGGCTCATTAAAGTTACCCGCAGTAAATTGTTACATCCCGTAGCAAAAATTGTGTCTTTCTCTACTTTCTACGAGAAGGCTCTAAAAACCACGCCAGCAGCGGCTCTCGCTTTTTGACTTAGCTGCCTTGTAAGCCGATTCCTACATCACCCACTCTTTTCCTGATAGCCCCATTCAGCGTCGCCCGATAGAATTTGTTTTTTGTCACCGACATACTACGGCTCTACTAAACGCAAAGCATTAATCGCATTGCATCTTTTGCCGCAGAGTGTGTTCGTTTTACTTCGCGCCACAAATGATCTAAGTCAGCAAAGTTTCGATAGGCTGAGCTTTGCGTGTGTCGCATTTCCGACGAAGCTGTTTTCGTTCCATCGAATTCTGAATCAGGAGATACCCATGCTGCCGACTCACGCGTCTGAAATCCGTTCCAATATTCCAAGCTCCGCTACTCAATCCACCGCAATCGACACGGGATCGCCGCGGCAAAACAAACTGTGGTCGAATCTGAAGGAACTGTGCGAAATTTTGCGCATCTCGTCGGTTCCTGCGATTGCTGACGAAGAGCTGCAATTTCAACATGTTCAATTCAAAACTGGCCAACGTATACATACCATTGGCCAGCCTTTCGATACGTTATACATCGTCCATTCGGGATTTCTGAAGACAGTGCTGATCGATGAATTCGGCAATGAACAGGTTTTGAGTTTTCCAATGAAAGGCGATTTGTTTGGCGTCGACGGCATTCACAGCAAACATTACACTTCTGAAGCAGTGGCATTGTCGAACTGTGATTTGATTCTGCTTCCGTTCAAAAAATTAACAGCATTAGGACGCGCTCATGCCGAACTCGAACACGCAATGTATAGCGTCATGAGCCGTGAACTGGTGCGCGAGCAGGCGATGGTAAGCATGCTGGGGGCGCTCAGCGCCGAAGCGCGTGTCGCCCGCTTCTTGGTGTCACTGTCTGAACGTTTTTCAGAAATGGGGTATTCGAGCAAGTTGTTCAATCTTAGGATGACGCGCCATGAAATCGGCAGTTACCTTGGCCTGACATTAGAAACTGTCAGCCGTACCTTATCCGCATTCAACGAAATCGGTTATATCACCGTCGATCAGCGTGCGATCGGCATCAAGGATGTGGAAGCGTTGCGGACTTTACGGCGACTTCCGCCTTCCAGTACGCGCGCCAAACAGGATAGTGCCAAGCGCGCCAGACAGCAGGCACAACAGGCTGCAGCTTGATAACTAGCTAAACGGCCTGCTCGCTCTCAGCGGGTGGATTACTCATGCAAGATAATGAAAAGCCCGTCTTCGACTAGACGGGCTTTTTACATGGGATCAACAACCTAACAAACCCTTACCCTCTTTTAGTTGCCGCTAATTTGGTTTTTTTAGCGTGGTGGGCTTTGGTCTGGTTGACGCTAGATGCACGGTTATTCCCGCGTCCATTGGCCGAATGAACGTCAGCAGCTGGCCGTGTATTAGTCCGATAAGCCGCCGTATGATGTGCCGTTTCGGCACTGTGATCCGACGCCGCCTGCACCGTCTTCCGTACCTTGTTGACCGTCGCATTCTCGGTGTCCTTAAAAGCGGATTGCGCTGCCGCCAGATTGCCGTTTGCTAGCGATGCTGCGTCTCGAAACGCTGATTCCCATACGGACGTCAGAGTAGCGGCAGAATTCCGTGCCGCCTCGACGGTGTGTTGCGGCACAGCGTTGATCGGAGTCGAAACTTGGCGAGTCATCCTACCGCCAACTTTGCCCGCATATTCCTGTATCGAGCGTCCAATGTCATTTTGCATTTCGGAGAAAATACGCATCAACTCTTTCTGATAACCGAAAACACTATCCGGACGCCGTGAAAAATAAGTGATCTGCGCGCTCGCAATGCCTTGTGGATCACGCGCTGCCGCAATCGACTGCACGAAATCAGCGTGCTCGGCCAACGCGTGGTGAGTAGCATCAATCACCAAGCGATCAATTTTCTTCGTATTGGCAAAAAGCATTCCGCCAAAATAGCGCGATGCCTCCAGTTGCGTTTGATACAGTTCGGCCATTGAACTGGACATGTCGGACATAAGCATTCTCCTGAGATGAAACGTTGCGCAAACACCAGCAACACAGATGCATTACCGATGGCTCTTCAGAGTGACCCGTTTCACCCGCTTTGGTTTTATCCATTACCGTTTTTTTGAGCGAACTCAAGCTCAGCACATATGCTGACCGCCATTGATCGCCACATTCGCGCCAGTAATAAAAGCAGCGTCATCGGAACAAAGAAATGCCACCAACGCCGCCACTTCATTTGGCTCACCGAGCCGGCCGATCGGAATCTCGGGAAGTATCTTATCTTTCAAAATTTCGGGTGCAATTTTTTCTGTCATCGGTGTTCGCAGATAGCCGGGGGAAACGGAGTTGACCGTGATCCCTTTTCGCGCTACCTCGAGTGCGAGTGCCTTGGTAAAACCGTGGATGCCCGCTTTTGCAGCAGCATAATTCGTCTGACCAAACGCCCCTCTCTGACCGTTGACGGACGAAATATTGATGATGCGCCCCCACTCACACTCCAGCATGCCATCGAGCACCTGCCTGGTCATATTGAAGACTCCATCAAGATTGGTATGAATCACCGCCAGCCAATCTTCCGGCTTCATTTTTCTTAAGATCGCGTCATGGGTAATGCCGGCGTTGTTGACCAAAATATCGATACGTCCCAGCTCGCCGAGAATTTGTCTGACTCCATTAGCGCACGACGCATAATTCGTCACATCGACCATTGCGGTAGATATCTGAAATCCTGCTTGCTTCTGTACCGCGAGCCAGCTCGAGACTTTTTCATTAGCAGGCGAATGAGTCGCCACCACGCGGTAACCTTGCGATGCCATCTTGTGGCAAATTGCCTCACCCAAACCGCCCATACCACCAGTGATGACTGCTACTTTTTTGGTTTCCATATCCGCTTGTCCCCATAAATGCGATGCAGGTTGTGCGCCATCATCGGATATGCGTCATGCAATTTCGAGTGTCGCCCCTCATATAAGTTCTACATCGTGGGACGTTTGAGGAAGCGCTTTCAGGTTCCATCAACATTGATTCGGTTTGCGATTTATCAAATATCGAACCAACGAAAATCAAAATTATTTTCCGCATGAGAGCAAAATAATTGAATTTTTCGTACCGCCTCCGACTGCGGAACTTGCATGCCACGCACAGTATTTTCACGACGATCAAAAATGAACATTCGCTGGATAGTCCTTGGTCTGTGTATCGTCCCTGCTGCGGCGTTATTCAGCGTGCCGACGATTTATCCCGATCCGCTTCACGATGCATTACGACTTGCTGCATTCAGGCTTTCACTTATTTTCCACGTCCTTTCTTTTGCGATTGTCTGGAACACTTTCGGCGAGCAATTGAAACGTGGCACCATCATCATTGCGACGGCACTACTCGGTAGTGCCATCCTCGAATTTCTTTACCTCAGCACGTCACTTGGTACTGCGTCATTCCTGCCATTACGCGAAGCGACGACTGCGACGCCGTTTCTAATCGCCGCTCATTTTCTGACAGCTATCGGTATTTTTTGGGCGGCACTCGCTGCTCCAACTGAGATCATCAAGCGTCGTCGGGCTTACTTGCTTTTAGCTGCGATGCTGATCGCGCTAGCGTGTTACATCACCATCGTGATCACCAATTGGAAGATACCGACATCAGTAACTATGCTAATAAGCGCTGATACTTTGAAAGCGAGTACCAATTATTTTTCTGCGGGATTTTTTCTTATCGCAGCGGTTCTTTTTTTTCCCACGTCACGGACGCCGCATGCCAGCGCGGCAACCGAATATGGGCTGCATCGAATCGACATTTTTTCCGGCACCTGCGCTCTTTTTGTAGCGCAGGTTTTTTTCATGTCATCGCTAGCAGCCGGAACGGTCATCAACGTGATCGGACCGATCTGCCAACTGATCGCGGCACTTTTTCTATACCGTGGTATTGCTGCTTCCAGCATCAAGCTTCCTTATCGAGCACTATCGCAACTGACCAAGCGTTTGCAGATCGCGACCGATGCTTTACATGCCAGCCAAACACGTCTTGCGGCCGTCATCGACACGGCAACCGATGCCATCATCACCATCGATGACCAGCAAGTAGTGATCATGGCAAACCCTGCGGCGGCGGCGATGTTCGGGATCACCCAGGAAAAAATGCAAGGTAGTGCGATTGAAAAATATGTTCCTCGACGCCACCAGCGACGTTACCAGTGGTATATGAAAAATCTTGGCCACGCACGTATTTCATTCATGAAAATGAGTAAAACTCTGAGCGGCCATGAGGTCATCGGTATCCGCCATAATGGCGAAGAATTTCCGATTGAGGCATCGCTCTCAACCATGATCGAACATCACCGCCGTTTCTATACATTGATCCTGCGTGACATTACCGAGCGCAAGCAAATTGAAGCAGCACTTGCAAAATCCCATGAAGAACTGATGCATTTATCCGGTGCGCTGCAGAACGTCCGGGAAGAGGAACGCCGGTCCGTAGCAAAAGATTTGCATGACAATCTGGGACAACTACTTGCCACTCTACGCAACGATCTGTCGCTGCTACAACAGAGATCAGAAGATGTGCTGGCATCGGAAAAACTTTCAGGCATGGATGATTTGCTGACGTCATCGATCACCTCGCTACGGCGTATTGCCACTGAACTGAGGCCGCGCGCACTGGATGAAGGCGGGCTTTACTTTGCATTGCAGACTTTACTGAAAGAGTTTTCAGTTCGGCGGAATATTGCTTGTAAATTGATAGCCGATGAGGACGAACTGGCGCTCGATGATCAGCGCAGCACTTTGCTCTATCGGCTGGTACAGGATTCCTTGGCTACCATCTTCAGTCATGGCGACGCTACGAAAATAACGGTCGAATGCAAACGCAACTACCAACGAATCGATGTCACGATCTGCGGCGAAGGGCACCGCATGCAAGCGATAAAAATGAAAAAAGAGGTATCAATCGGAATCGTCAATATGCGCGAAAGACTCCGCACGATGCGTGGGGAAATCACCATCGTCAGTGACGACCACAGTGAAACGCGGATTGCTGTGATGCTTCCCATCGAGGCACAGGAAACCAAGCAGCAGACACTCAATTTTCAGCCTACTTCGCTCTGATCAGCAACGGCAAGATAACGTAATTCAGATTTAGTGACGATGCTGCGGATCGTATATGCTGGTGACAGGCGATGGGAGACATGACAAGTTTGCACAAGCATCGAAAAACAAAATCCCGCTGAACTGCTGATGACAATTCAACGGGATTCGGCTGCCAAATCTATGTCTGCTTACGCTATGCTCGTAGCTCGGAAAATAGGTCTGTGCTGGCGCCGTGCCCACCACGCACCCATGGCAATACACAGGAAGGTCACGATGTAAAAGATCGCTTGCATGCCACTCGGTTGCGCTTCGTAACCTATCAACACATGCAGCACCGAGCCGATTGCGGAATTGACAGGCAATATGCCAGAAGTATTCCACAGCGGTGACACTAGCGATGGCAACCAATCTGCCTGCACCAGAAAGCGCGCCATCTGGCTCGCCAGTCCCGCTGCCAGCAGCAACAACAAGCCACCGGTCACTGAGAAGAACCAGCGAACGGGAATCCGCAGCAAACCACCATACATCGCGACACCCACTACTACGCCGGCGATAAGCCCCAGCAATCCGCCACTAATTACAGTGGCGCCACTTGCACTCGCCGCCAGTCCATGCAGAAACAGCACAGTCTCAGATCCTTCGCGCAATACCGTGATCGCAACTACGATGGCTACTGCAGACATTTCCTGCGTTCCTTCACGCACTCCTTCACCAACACGTTTCGCTTTGCGCGCCATTTCAGCGCCATGTGATGCCATCCAGATGTTGTGCCAGGCCAGCATCAGCACTGCAAATCCGAGAATCGCTGCATTGAACACTTCTTGTCCGCTACCACCTGCCATTTCAGCAATTGTCTCAGTCAGCGCGGCAACCACCAACGAGCCCAGCAAACCGGCACCGATACCGAGTGCCAGCCATAGACCGCGTTTGGGTAAACCGCGAGTCGCTGCTGCGATGACGCCGATCAGAAGCGCGGCCTCAAGCGATTCGCGAAATACAATGATAGATGCACCGAACATATTAATTTTTACTCCACAATAATGGCGCCCTGCGCCGTCGCTGCATTGAATTCACCCATGAACGGATATCGTCCTTTTTTCAAAGGTCCGATGAAAATGGTCGCTTTGGATTTTCCGAGCATCACTTTTTCGCGATTCAATGAGTGGCTATCGAACTCTTCCGGTGTCGCATCCTGATTTTCAATGAGTAGTTTCACTTTGGTATCGGCAGGAATTCGGATATCACTAGGAGCGAACTGGTGATTTTTGATAACGATTTTAATATCGCTATCGGCGGCAACAGCCAACGCCGGACACACTATCAGTGCGATGCACAAATAACGTAATCTCATATCACCCTCACTTCATTTATTTTGCATACAAACCAACGCTCGATTCGAGCAATACCTTGGTGAATTTTCCCGTCACAAGATAAAGCATGGAAGTACAAATGATAATCATTATTATTTGGAAGGTCAAGCTAACTTCTCAGATGAGAAGAAATACCACTAGGCGATTAGTGTCTTTACGTGTATACTGCGTTTTGCACTTGCATCAAGTCGTTGTTATTGTTGGTCTCTTCCCGTTTTGTTCGCTTGCCGAACCATTCCTGTTTGAATCCCATCGGTTATATATCTTGATCTCGGGTGCTTTCCGGGCATCGTCCCTTATTTTTAAAAGGTAATAACATGACTACTCAAACTGGAACCGTTAAATGGTTCAATGATTCCAAAGGCTTCGGCTTTATCACTCCTGACAACGGTGGCGCTGATTTGTTCGCCCATTTTCAGGACATCCAAACAACTGGCTTCAAGAGCCTGTCAGAAAACCAACGCGTTTCGTTCGAGCCCGGCAAAGGGCCAAAAGGCGAAAAAGCCAGCAATATCTGCATCATTTAAAGATATCGACGCACAAGCTGCGTTGGCATAATACGAATCAGCCAGTACATCGCCGGTAACGGCGGTGACTGACAAATGGTTCCACAGATTCCGGCAACAGAAGTACCACGCAGATAGCATGGATTTCACGAAACGGATGAAGTCACTGGCACCTTGCAGATAGCAAGGGCTTCAGACAAGTGGCACCAAGATGTAAAAAAAGCTCGCTGATGCGAGCTTTTTGCGTTAACAAAAGCGCGATACAAAAAATAGTTCACGTCACTGAATGCCACCCTCGTGACCCGAAAATCAAAGTGCGTCGGGAGGGGCTCGAACCCCCGACCCATGCCTTAGAAGGGCATTGCTCTATCCAGCTGAGCTACCGACGCAGTGAAAAACAGATGAGTGCGCATCTTACCCGTTATGCTGCTGGCTTTCAACGACCCATGACGTTCCACGCTTCACGCCGCATCAGGTATTTAGCAGTGCATGCATTTGCTGCGCAGATACCGGCTGGCTCAGGAAATATCCCTGAATGTGATCGCATCGCTGCTCGCGCAGGAAATCAAGTTGGTCGAGCGTTTCGACTCCTTCTGCGATCACCTTAAGCTTCAGGCTGCGCGCCAACGCAATCACCGCCTTGGCGATCGCCGCATCATCGTTATCTACAGTGATGTCGCGTACGAAAGAACGATCGATTTTAAGCGCGTCAATCGGAAAGCGTTTCAGATAGCTCAAGCTTGAATAGCCGGTGCCAAAATCATCAATCGCCAACGACACGCCCATATCGCTCAGTTGTTGCAGCGTCGAGGCCGCGGCTTCTGGATCCGCCATCACAACACTCTCCGTGATCTCAAGCTCTAGACAATCGGCGCTGCAACCCGTTTCATCCAGCACCGTCGACACCATCTTCACAATGTCCTGCTGTTTGAACTGACGCGATGAAAGATTTACGGCAATCTTGATGCCAAGCACAGAGCAAATCGGCTCCCATTTTTTGTATTGCGCACAAGCGGTGCGCAGCACCCATTCACCGAGCGGCACGATCAATCCGGTTTCTTCGGTAATCGAAATAAAATCGGTTGGATAAATCATGTCCTGATCTGGCGGCTGCCAGCGCAGCAGCGCTTCCATGCCGATAATGCGGCCCGAGGCAATGTCCATCTGTGGCTGATAATGAAGCAC